>ENA-ORRA01000768-ORRA01000768.1-human-gut-metagenome-genome-assembly--contig:-NODE-768-length-26410-cov-3.800721_pt1 | contig 26410 bp, 30 predicted proteins | sample MGYA00242169_ERZ509122 | MGnify/ENA primary metagenome ERZ509122 (study PRJEB26280, sample SAMEA2338650) | human gut metagenome | biome: human gut; feature: human-associated habitat; material: faeces...
GAATACGTTCCAGGGCATTGATGAAATACATTACGGCCAGTTTCGGGTCTTTGGCTATATACCCGTTATGATAGGTATATTTGATGCCGTCCAGTCCCTCAACCATGAACTTGTTCTGCAAGGCTTGCGTGTCACCGTTGTAGGTCTTTTCAGTACGCACCAAGATGCGGAAATCGAAGAGAGCGCCGATTTTCATGTAATCATCCTCTGTCCGGGCTTTCTGATTGATTGCGGCAAGCCGGTTGCCGAGTATTTCTATATTATCCGAGTCCACACCGTCCAGTTTCAAGGGATTGGGGCGAAGTCCGGTTTCCGCATCTGCGGGAGCTACCTTGTTCAGATATTCCCAATCTTTGGTGAAACGCCCGATAAAGACATTGTTCTTTTCTATTTCGGAAGTTTTTTCGTTCAACTTGCCTTTTGCATTTCCCTTATTACGGTGATATGCCTGTCTTTCGCTTTCCAGAACTGCCAGTTTCTTGTCGAGTTTTGCTTTTTCCAACAAATCGTTGTTGCCCGAAAGAATGGCCACGTATTCGCTGAAATTGCCTCCGCCGTTTTCATCAATCGCCCCCTCGTCAATGGTACGGGCGGCCAGATTACGGCTTTTAAGCTGGTTGATGAATACCTGTTTGTTATGCAGCAGGTTGAACTTGTAACTGTCCAGAGACTTCTCCACCGCATAGATATAACAGTCCACCTTATTGCCGGCATATTGCTTGGCAATGATATTGCCTTTTCTTACAGCACGTCCGTTACGCTGTTCCAGATCGGACGGCCTTCAGGGTATATCCAGATGGTGGATTGCAACGGCACGTTGCTGCGCATTGACTCCCGTTCCTAATTTTTGCGTGGAGCCGAAAAGAAAACGGATGCGTCCGGCGTTCATATTGCTGAACAGTTCCTTGCGTGCATTGTCACTGCCTGCTTCCTGAATGAACTTTATCTGCCTTTCCGGGATATTATGGTCTTCCACGAGCTTGCGTCTTATCTCACTGTAAATGTTCCACTGGTCGGGTTTATACGTACTGAGATCGGAAAAGATGAATTGTGTGCCTTTCTGGTCGAGATATTTATAGTAATATTCCGCAATCTTGGCCGCACAATGAGACGCTTTGTTTCCCGGATTGTCACCGTACTGCTGGTCTATCAGACGCATATCAAGAGACATCTTGTTCGAGTAGTTGGTGGCAATCAGCATCTGGGCCTTTTCTTCCGCTTCAGACAGAGGCTCCCGGTCTATGTAGGTCGCATTTCCGGTTTCAGCGAACTTTATCAGTTTCTGAATGAAAATTTCCTGCTGGGGAGTGGGCGATATGTGATAGAGCTGTTCGTTGAGTTCCGGCCTGTCAACCCCTACGTCTTCAGCCGTTTTGTAATCGGTTATCTCCGCGTAGAAATTGGCGAGTTCCGGCACTTTGATAAAGTAGCGGAAACGTTCCTTCTGCACGATCTGGTTGGTTACGGAAAATTCAAAGTCCGTGCTTTTCTTCGCATAGACAGCCGCCCAACCGTCAAAACACGTAATCCCCTGCCGCTCCATTTCTTTAGGACGGAGATATTTGAAAAGGAGATAGAGTTCGGTCAGGCTGTTGGAAATGGTCGTACCGGACAAGAAGGTAGCCCCCAAATCCCTGCCCGTGCGCTCCTGTATGGTACGGATGGCAAAAAGCATGTTCATGGCCTTCATGCTCCCTTCGGGATTGCCCAGACCGGAAACTCGCGCATGGCGTGTGTTGAACATCAAGTTCTTGAAGGCATGCGATTCATCAACGAAGAGGTGGTCGATACCCATTTGCCTGAAATCGGTCACGTCATCCGTCCGGTCTTTTATATCCTGCTCCAGCTTTTCAAGTTTGGCTTCAAGGTTCTCTTTCCTTTTTTCCAGCCCGTTCTTTATCCAGCCGGTTACTTCATTGCCCTGTTGCTCGAATACGGCAAGGTTCTCTTCGATGTTGTTTATCTCCTGCGTGTATATTTCCTGCTGTATTTCGGGAGACTGCGGTATTTTTCCGAACTGGTCGTGTGTCAGGATGATGCAGTCCCAGTTATTGTTTTTAATGTCATGGAATATTCCGACACGTTTCTCCGGTGTAAAGTCCTCTTTGCCCGGATAAAGCACTTTGGCATTCGGATAAGCCTTCTTGAACGTGTCGGCTATGTCATGTACATTGCTTTTGAGTCCGATAATCATCGGCTTGTTCGCCATTCCGAGACGTTTCATTTCAAAGGCGGCTATGCACATGATAAGGGTCTTGCCCGTGCCCACCTCGTGGTCGATTATTCCGCCACCGTTCATCTTCAGCATCCATACGGCATTCTTCTGGCTGTCGTATAAATCCGGTATATCCAGTCCTTTCAGGTCAAGGAAGGGGAAACTTTGCAGGAAGCCGTCATAATCGGGACGCACATAACAGTTGAATTTACGGTTATACAAATCCGCAAGGCGTTGTTTAAATTCGGGTAACTGTTCGTTCAGCCAGTCGGTGAAGGCAGACCGTATTTCATTGATTTTGGTGTCGGCAAGCTGGATGGCTTCGGCATCCCGTACCTTTATATCATTGCCTTCTTCATCCTGCACGGTTTTGGTTATGTCGGGCACCGTGTTGTGCAGCGCATGTTTCAGCAGGTCGTATCCGTAATAGCCCCGTTTCTCCCCCTTTACATAATATTTATCAGTGATGTTTGCGTTGCTGCTCTCGAAGTTCACGCTGAACTCGTCGATGGATTCCGTATAATGGATATGGGCCTTTGTCTCAAAAAGGTATCCGGCAAACTCTTCATATACGGACATGGGTATCCACCGCTCTCCGAGATTAAAGTCAAGGAGTTCGAAGCTGATCGGTTCCGGTACGGCTGCCCGCAGGACTTCCAATGATTTCTTGCTCGCTTCATCTTCGGGATAGTCTTTCAGGTAGTTTTCTATCCATTCAACTTTGGCTACCACATTGCCTGCAATGAAACGGTCTTTGATTTCATAGTTCTTCATCATGGGGTTGTAGAAGATACGGTTGTCCAGTTGTCTGAGCAGTTCCTGCCTTCCAATCTCGCTGAGGTTCTCCATATATTCCAGATTGACTTCCCCAAACTTGTTCAGGGATGCCGCAAGTGCTTCCTGCGGAGTATCCGCATGGGTCATTTCATTGGCGTTGAATGATACGGGGACGGAGAATATATCCGCTTTCTGTATCTTCCCGTTAACGGAGCGTTCCAATGAAAGCATTTCCCTTCCTCCGGCATCCATCAGCAGGAATTTGGCGTTATCCTTTCCGTTCAGCTCTCTGAACATGCGGTAAAAACGGTCGTATTGCCTGCCCAGTTCCTCCCGGAGTTCCGGTTGCTCCGTTTCCGTTTCGGCTTCCGTATTGTAGAGATTGTGGTAGGCTTCACGAAGCGGGATATAGTAGGCGGCCCGGTATTGCTGGGTGACTGTCAGTTTGAGGGGATGGAATTGCACATCGGGAGTACCCAACCCCCGTAAGTACCCGTATTGTTCACCCGACTTTACGATGGAACCATTCTTGTATTCGGGACGTATCTCCCCGGTAAACGGGCGTGGCTCCATTTCTTTCTTCCGCTCTTCTTCAAATTTTTGTCTGCGTTCCAGCCATCTTGCTTCCGCTTCCGCCCGTTCTTCGGTCATGCTTTCCGGCACGGCGGCTTCATCATACATATTCTCTTGCGAGAACAAATTGAACATTTCCGGTTCATCCCCTTTCTTTTTGCGGGATGCCGAAGGTGCCCGGCTTGGGGAAGGTCTGCTTTCCACTACTTGCACCTCCGCTTCCCCTTCATCCGCATAGGCGGCAAACAGGTTGAGCATGGGTTCATAGGGTTGTGCGGGACTTTCCTCCTGCACCTCTTGCCGATGGTTCTCAATTACTATTTCCAATGGTGTCTCAAATTCCGGTTCAATGCCGGTAGAAACGGTTGCTCGGGATAGATTGTTGTCATAGAGTTCCCGGTCAAGATGATCTTCCACATCTTGCGCCAGCAACTGTTTGAGATGTCCAGCAATGGCCTCAATTCCGCCTTCATGGATAAAGTTCATGGCCGGTTGTCCGTACATGTTTTTACCCATAGATACGGCTGTATGGACAATATGGTCTAAGCCGGCATAACTGTTGTTGATATTGATGCTGCCGGATATAAGACGAGTCTCGATAAAGTTCCGTTCTTTTTCGGTCAGTTCCGCTTTCCGGGTATTCTTCTGCAAGACGATCAGGTCACTGCTCACTTCCGTACCCGCATCAACAAACAGGTTATCCGGCAGACGGATGGCAGAAACAAGCTTGGCATGGTTCATCAGCCATTCCCTGACGGGACGGTTCTGTGGTGAGTCCATGACACCCGAAGTCGTGATATAGGCCAGTATTCCACCTTCGTGCAACGTATCCATACCTTTAAGAAAGAAATAGTTGTGTACGGCTGCAAGTGAGGATTTACGCACAGAGTCCTCGCTCCGGTCAAAGTCCCGGTCATAAACTCTGGTATTTCCAAACGGGATATTGGAAGAAACCATATCGAAGTAACTGTTATAATAGGGTTGTATGGACTGGAAGCCGTCTATGGTCACTTTGCTTTCCGGATAAAGGGATGAGAGAATTTTTCCCGTGAGCTTGTCTTTCTCGAAACAATGAATTTCGGGAACATCTTTCAACCGGCTGATAAACATGCCCGTTCCGGCGGAAGGGTCAAGAAAACGTCCCGGATGGCTTCCCGATACCTGTAATGATTCCTGCATGGCCGCTACCAGCGGCTCCGGTGTGTAAAAGGCTGTAAGTGCGGATTTTTTCAGGCTTTGGACGTATGCCTTGTATTCTGTCTCGTCTTTGGAATACTCACGCAACAGTTCATGCAGCAGTCGGACTTGGGGAAACAGTTCTCTGTCCGTCGTTCATTTTTCTATGTCCGTGTCCTTTTCCGCCGGATTGAGGATACATTTCAATCCTCCAAAACCGGAGTAGCCGTTCAATACCCTGCGCCCTTCTTCCGTGAGACAAAACTCCGGGCGCATGAACATAAATTCAAGTGCGGCTATATTGTCCGCTAAATGTTGTCGTTTGTTATATGCCATATTGCTCTATATAATATTGGATGAAACCTGTCAGTTCAATGGTAAGGGTACGGTAAGACGGGGAATCCTCAAACCGGTCGTCTATGGGATATTTATTAAATACGACTTCTGCGGGCGATAGCATTTTCAAACAGAAATCGGCCCGTTTTTCAGGGGGGACCTCCGGAAACCATTCCGATACGACTTCAAAAACAGTATCAAATCCGGAAAAGTGCAGGTTGCGGTAAAGAACTGCGTCCGACTGTTCCAACGCTTGTGTGACGGACAATCCGTTGCGTATGGAACATTCATAGGCATCTGCCGCTTCGTCGGCCCTTGACCTGATAAATTCCCTATCCCCGGACATGTGGGGATGGCTTTCCTTTAAATAAAGAAGGAGAGTTGTCTCAAAATAGGACAATTCTCCGGTTGCGGTATTTTTATCTTGTATAGTCATTTGCTATTACTTTAAAATGTTAACTGGATATTTAAACATATACCCGGTTACCATGAAAGAAAACCGGGTATATATCTGCCAAAAATATGAATAATCTGTTTATTACATGACTGAAAGGCTCTTTTTTGACGGGGCCTTTACAGATGCCACATGACGGGGTGTCTGCTGTTTTACTTCCTTTTTCTTGTCGTTCTTCTTTCCTTCAACAGTAGGTTTGTATTCACGGGCGTTGCGTCCTATTAGCAGTTGGTTGCTCTTGTTGCTGAAACGTACATCATCGGAAAATACCCTGCCTTTATAGCGCATATTCTCAACGAATACCATTTCATGGTTCTGAAGCATCTTCTTCTGTTCAGGTGTGATTTTGGCCCCCATAATAGTGTCGTTGACTTTGAGTTGTTCGCCGGACTGCTTGAATGCGATGTCCATTATCCTCGGATCAACGAAAGCGACACCGGAAAGCAGTGTATCGTTTTTGCGCTGTATGTCGTTGATAGGAAGCTGTCCGCCTGACGCGAGGATTTGCTTCTGTTTGTCATCCAGTCTTTTCCCGTAGATATAATCGGGTATCTTGATGGCATCCACCGGCATGGTAATGATACGGTTGCTCGGTTCATGGAAAGATACATAACAGTTGCAGACCGTTCCCGTATGGGTATCTTTCATCTCCTTGATTGCACCCAAAGTTCCGGTGTCTTTAAGCGACTGCTTTTCCTCGTCCGTGAATACTCCTTTATAGGCAGGCAGGTCATACTGCGGTTTGTCGAGTCTGCTTAGAGTTTTCAGTTGTACCTTGCCGTCCTCTCCTTTGACACAAAGGAAACAGGCTTCCCCCATATCCTTCTTTTCACCGTTCACTTCCTTGCTGATGGGGAAAGCCATCGAGGTAATCCTTCCTTTCAGCATCTCACCCATGCAGTGGTTGTCAAAGAGCAATTGCTTGTCAACTCCCAGTGCGGCGAGTTCTTTCCACGGAAGCTGGTGTTCGTCGAACTTGTACCGGCGGGCGAGTTTGGCGATACGCCCTTCATCGTTGAGTTCGCTGTTCTCCACCAGTTTTTTGCCTTCCACTCCGGGATCTTCCCCTTTTCGGATCTGGACTACGGCATTCAGTGTCTTTTCCAAAAGGACAAGAGGTACGAGGAAGAAACTGAAACTCGTGGGATTTTCGTACTGGTTCTTGAAATTGGTGAAGAACAGTTCCAGCGGTGAGGTACGATCCAGTTTAAGGAAGCTGCTGCTGTTTTTCTTGTCGGGTGGCACGATTTCAAGACTGCCGTCCTGCTCGTTCATTTTGGAAACGACTGCGGTCTTGTTGGTTCGCTTGTCAAGGATGGCCATTACATGCTCGTCCTGACTCTGTTCTTGTTGTTCTTGCTTTTTCTTAGCCATAAAATCAATAATTTAAGTGATACAATAATTATACTACTATCCGGAAAACTAAGTCCGTGATGCGAATGTAGAGGTTTAATTGATAGGTTATTGTTGTTTTAATGCCAGTGGAAATGAATGGCGGAAATTGGCGATAGATGGCGTAAGGTGGTATAATAAAAAAGAGAGTATCCGTCTCCGTAACTCTCTTATGTGCTGTTTGGCTATTTTTTTGAGGCTAAATCTGAGATTTCTGTCCCCTTTTCTTTCTGTTTCTTTCCTGCTCTTTCTTTCCTGTTTCAGGTATGTCTTTTTAGAACATTTGAAATAGAGTTCTTATGTGAATTGTGATAGAGGTGCTTTCCACTGTTCTTATTTACGATTATGTATTTTCCTCAATTTATCAGAATTTAGTCCAAACTTCCTTGTTATGGAATGGAAAGTTATGGTCATTAATTGTAGACAAATAACTATATATTAATATCATTAATCAGTAATGCTTTATATTATATCCCATTTTAACATGAAGAAAGATTATAAATAGACAATGGTTTCATGGAATCGTTTAATTTAACAGCAAATATTAAATTAAAAAGAGCGTAGCTCAAAAAAATCTCTCTACGCTCTTTGTTTGTACCGTTTATTTTCTCTTTCCACTTTTTTCTCTTTGAGAAAGTGCGCTTCCTGCAGCGGTTTTGCCTATAACACTTGTCCGACCGTCTCTTAATACTTTTGAAGCGTCGCTAGCAGCGGCTTTACCAGTAATTTTTTTAGCCATTACCTTAAAGTTATATTTCCAATCCGAACAATGCAGGTGGATTGATTCCTGTTGTTTTTTTCTTATATAGCAGGTTTTAGACCATACTTAATGTTAAAACAATGCAGCCCAGCTAGGTATTTTCTTGGCTAATTTAATCGCCGAAGTACCTAAACTTTTTATTTTCGATATAAGTTGGGCTTGTGACAAATTATCTTCGGAGGCTTTCTCTACAACTTCAACTAATGCTTGATAAGTTTGCATACTATTTGATGCGGGTACAATTGCATTAATTTCCTCCTTTGATAACCCTTTTAACTGTTTTAGTTCAGCACTATACATACCGTTAAATACTGCATCTGCATTGGCAAATGATTCTGAAAATCTGTTTGTTTTCATTTTATTGTTTTATTAGTTAATTCTTTGATTTTATTTACTATATCTTCGATTTGCTGTTGAGCTTCGTCGCTTTTAATGTTGATCTTTTCCCCCTTTTCAAGAATCATATCTATAAAACCCGATAACTCGACCAATTGATTGGTAACTGTAGTATCCAAACCATTAAGCCCGACAAAGGAAAGCGCTTCGTTTTGGCTTTCTTTGACCTTGCGAACCGATACAAGGTAAGCAGTGAGAGTTGTATTGGCGTATATCGTGTTTTGATAGGATTGGTCTATTGCACTCAATATTTCTCTTTCTTGCTGTAGTATCGGAGAAAGTAACTCAGCTTTTTTCGCATTTATTTGCTGATTTGCTGCCTCTTGAAATTCCAACATAACATTCAAGGCTTCTTCAGTCTCATCTTTACCACCTTTTTTTCCGGCATTTTCTATAATTCCATATATTGACGATTCGCCTCTTTTATGCTTATTTAGCTCTACTTCTAAAACATGATGAATGATGAACGGAGCATACACATCGTCGATGAAAGTATTTATGTTAAGCTTTATTCCGTTATAATACAGTTGTACCATATTACGATGAGAATCATGCAAAATTTGCAAATCCGAACCTATAGTTTTCGACAGGGTTACGGTTTCTTTAGGTATTGAGGCACACGACACCAACAATAACGCAGAAAAAATAACGACTAAAATTTTATTATTCATATTTTCTGTAGTTTAAATTATCCTTTTAATGTATTCCACCACCATGCCAAATACCTGTAGCAACCCAAATTTCATAATGAAGTAGCCATTCACTTGTCCAAGGAATAATTGTATCTGCAATAAATTGGGTCTCATCCCATTCTTTTGCCCTTTTATAATATATACACAAGTGTTGCTTTTCTGTGTTATACACATGTTTAAGTCTCGTTTCCCCTTTGGCTAATGTCAAAGGCTTTGGGTCTAAAACATAGACATTAGGATGCTTTTCCCGTTGGTAAACAACTTTAATCAGATATTTGGGGCTTAAGCAGGTTGGTTGTATTTGGCCTTTCCAAACAAGAGTATTTAACCTGATCGAATATTTAGAATCAGGGAAGTAGGACTGAAGCCTAAGAGCTTGTATCATTAGTGAAATTTCTTGTTTTTTAATCATTACCATGAAAATTATGTGCAGCAGCGGTGACACTACCAACTGTACTAAGAATCCCTGTACCTGTTGCCATTTTTAATACCCCATTTTCCCGAAGATTAAAATTTTTCCTGCCCAATTCTGAAAAAACTTTCGTTACAATTTTTTCTCCAAATGGTTTTCCCATAGATTCAGAAATATTATGCAATCCCCGTTGTTGAACTATAGCTTGAATATCTTGTTCAACCTGGTCGAGCCACTTATAAAAGTTCTTTTCTCGCTGCGGATGTTCTACCCATTTGTCAGCAAAGTTTTCTTCGGGATTTACCGGATTTGGAATCCATTTAATAGTTCTGCCTACGCTTGAATCATAGCGATTCTCAATATAATTCCTCATATTGGTAATCACATTCGTCAATGCATCTATGATAGACGTTTCTTTGTTGTATGCCCTAGAAGCTAAAGTTGTGATAATAATGGATATAGGTTTATCTTCATCCCCGTTAAACATTATATCCCGATGTCGTTTCAGGATTTGAACAACCCGTTGAAGCGGTAACTTCTCTTTATTATATTTTGGAACAGGACTTACAGCTTCCGCCAACATTATGGATTTACGTAATGAGAAAACATTAGCTGCATTGAAAAACCATCTACCATAACCGAAGGGGTTGCTTTTCATCCAGTTTTCAGCAATCGTATCAGTATAATAGTTGTTTTGTTTATTATCTGTTATACGTATTGCCAATGATTCGTAATCTTTCTCCAATACAGTATCCGAAAAGGCTTTTTCAAGTACAATATTATATCCACTACAAACAAGGCTCGGAAGTATATCCATATGATAATTGGCACTATCAGAATACATCAATGTCCAACATCTTCGCCCTTCCCCGTCAAGCATATTTTTGTAAGTTTCGTTTGCTTTAAGTCGATTTCCGACCACTTGTTTGAGATGATATTGTGTCCACCGTGGATTTTTGCCTGTCAGTTCACACACTAAGTCAATATCCAAATCGTCATCTTCACAAATGGGTTTGATCATTGTTCCAAGCATGAATGAACCTTGCGGGCGAACGACTGGTTTATATGGAGCAAGCGATGATTCGGGTTTTGCCAACCATTCGCCTACTGCACCATAACTACTAACTGCGGTGTTATATTGGGTTTCTGTGATGTCCAATGTTTCACCGAGTGTTTCTAAAATTTCACCGAATTGTTTTTTTTCTTCTTGTGTTAGCATATCTGTTTATTTTATTGTTATTGTTTTATAAAAATCGTTTTTTAACTTATTCGCATCATAGATTGCCATAGGCATATCAACTTTGGGCATCCACACTCTACCCAATTCAACAGATGCGGATACTGGCATAGCTGGAAAAATGTGTAATTCCGTACAACCATGATGAAATTTGATTTTGTCAAAAGCACTTCTGACCGTACGACGAAATTCAGATAATAATGTTTCTGTTTTTAAGAAATCATTGTTGGGTGTACCACTTATTGTGATTTCCCATATACTTGTATTTTCTCCAAGAGCTTTTTGTATTCTATCATGTGTCACTGTTGCACTTAAACTAAATACGAGTACGGGAATTTTCGTTTTATTAGCAGGTTCATGTAGAACATACTCTATATTATTGGATACCGACTGCCACTTCCACGTAGAAGGTTCCCTATGTTTTTGATATACTTTTACATCATTCAAATCATTCAATAAAACTCCCAATTTTATAAGTAGTGGCTGCGGTGCGAGTGCAAATACAGAATAATGGTCAGCATTTCCTTGCATCAATCGTGGCTTTATTTGTAGCTTAAACTGTTCATAAAGATTAGCTTCTTCCATCATCCAATAAGTGTCAGTATCATCCGTAAACGGCACATTCTTCATTCTTAATTCTATAGCATTATCGCTTGCTGGATAATAATCATATAATAATGCTTCACATGCTGATTGGTAGGATAAGGGAGAGTTGTTAATTCCTATGTTCGCTCCATATAAAATTATTTCACTGGACATATTTGGAGCTATGTCCGTTATTCGTCTAATACGTTCTTCATGTTGCCGCTTCATCTCAAGAAGGCACGGTTCGGTATATGTAATTTCATCCTCATCTACCATTCTGTGATGTGTATCACAAAGTAACATTAAGTTGTTGATGTCATTTGCTAATAACTTAGAACGTTTTATATCGCCTCGTGGCCCGGTGGGTTCATCACCAACGATATGGGCGATATAGGCACTATTACACTTTTTGTTAGTCAGAATATCCGTATGCAAAACCTTGTTACATCCTATATATTCACATCTTCCCGCAGATACCGCCCAAAGAAGATTTTTATTCTTTGAAGAAATACTTGTTACACTCATTCTGTATCTATTTTTATTTATATATATTATTAAAAGACAATATACTGGCGAGTGAAGCTTTCTTATAATATCAAATGTTAAAATTCAAATATCTTCGACATACTTCCTCTCTTATAGTAACATATGCTACATTTTTGATTAATTTTGCCAACAAATGGCAATTTTTTTATTTTAAATAGCATATCAAATTAGAAAATATAAATTAATGACTGTTGAAGAGGCTATATTATCCCATGATATGGAAGATATTATAAATAGGATGATCCTATATGCAAAAGAAAAAATCAAGTTGTTAGACATCAAAAACTTGCAAGGGAAAGAACCTTTCGATTTTGTGCAAGATATTTTGTGTAAGTCGCTTGAAAGTAAACGAAATTGGGATGAAACCAAATGTAGTTTTGTTGAATTCTTATTCGGTTGTTTGAAAAGTGAGATTAGTAATTTCTATTCATCCAAACAGATATTTCATCAAGACATTCCAGATAACCTTTCAGAAAAAAATGAAAGTGTAGATGAAGAAATTCAAGAAATCACCAAAGTATTAAAACAAGAGGGAGCAGATGATGATGAAATTATTTTGTTTACATATTGGGTGGATGGTATTTGTAAACCAACTGCTATTTCTGAAGACCTCGGAGTTGAAGTAAAAGAGATTTTAAATATTACGAAACGGCTAAAAAGACGGTTATTGAAAGTTCAACCAAAAGTAAGACAACTCATATGAATACAACTGTAAATCAAAAAATAGAAGATGCTTTACTTGAATTTTATTTAGAAGCAGACAAAGATACAATTAATGAAATCTTACAAGAAGACATTAATGATATTGAGGCCTACAAAAAAAAGAGAAATAAACTTCTTTTTATGATTAATGCAAAAGCAAAAAAACAAGCAAATGACGCATTGATCGAGAGGGTTATAAATTATTTTGAAGATGCAATTCAAAAAAACACTGCAAAACCAATTGCCTATCTTAAGCAATTGATGTCTGAAAATCAATCATTAGCACTATATCATAATTTTGAAAAACTCTCAAAAGAAGATATTCAGGCAATTATTAAAGATAAAAATCTAATTGACATTATAGAACAAATAGAAAAAGATGGCGCAGAAGAACAATCCACAATATGAAGCTCGGAATTTGTTAGATAAATTAGGATTAGATGATATTATAGATATCCCAATATCTGATTTTGTATCTGGGATAGACCTTATTTATATGGAGGAGCCTCTTGGTAACTGTGATGGCAAAATTATTTTTGGGAACAAAAAAACGATTGTGAAAGTTGATTCTCAAATTAAATTTGAGCAAAGAAAGAGATTTGTTGCTGCTCATGAGATAGGACATTCCATCATGCATCAGAATATGACTCTTTCTAACGATGTGTTCTCTAATTTTAATCTATTTAAAAATGTTGAAGCACATCTAAAAAGTGGACAACAAGAATTAGAAGCTAATTTATTTGCGAGTGAATTATTAATGCCAACTAAACTCTTTAAGGAAGATGCTAAAGGTAAATTTTCTCCATTATTAATAAAACAACTTTCTGAAAAGTTCAATTCCAGTTTAACAGCTACTGCTTTTAAATATATGGAGATGAATTTACACCCAATTTGCCTTATTCTAACAGAGAAAGGACGGGTCAAATATTGGAAAAAATCGAAAGATTTACACGTTTTTGTAAAAGAATGTACTAGGCTCCCTCCACCAAGTGATTCTGTTGCAATGGAATACTTACAGCAAGATTATCAATTTATATATAAATTCGAAGAAAAAGCTCAACGGATAAGTAAATCAACATGGTTTGATTTAAAATCGTATGATGAAGATACTGATTTTTATGAATATTGCATTCCGACAAAAACTCATCAAACAGTTTTGAGTATTATTTGGGAAGACTAATTTATAAATCATGACTCAAAGGTATGAATTGCCATTTTTGTTTTTAAGAAATTGGTAATTTCTCATGCCTGTATTCCAAAATATATATAAACCGATCTCAGTTACAAGTGTCCAATGTCTTTAATATTTGTAATTAATTCGTTAGTCGATTTTACTCATATTTTGAATTATTAGTTATATATTATTCTGATATTTATTTAAAGACTTTCAACCAATCTAATAGATTGTTGTTTTCAATCCATATTGGAGATTCCTTACTAATAACGTCAATGTAGGTATCTTCTATTGTTTCCTGTTTTTGTTTTAAACCGGCTCTTGTATAGATATCAGCTGGCACAAATTAGTAGCCTAAACTTTATATAATTTAGAATTTTACATAATCCGTACTATCTGGATTTGAATATTGGATGAGTGGTGTTTTTTTGTGCAACCAGCCATTTTTTAAGTTGTGATTTATTCATTTTGTATTGTTGTTAATTTATTATGAACAATGTTAAGTGCAAATATAAATCAGTTCTGTTGCTATAACTTATGTTATATATGTAACTTTGTGAATTAATTCATTAATATATAAGCTATGAAATTTGATGCGATAAATTATCCTAACGGGAAAATAGAAATTCCTCCTTTCATTGAAGAAGAAGGTACGTTTGATGTTATACTTATTGAAAAGATGTGGGGCAAAAAGACAAACCTTATATGTGTCTTTCAAAAAGAAGACGGAACAATGTTTAGTACAACTGCATGGAGAAGAAGGTTCGATAACCATTCGGAACATTACTCTCCAAGAAAATCAGATATAGAATTTGCAGATGAGCTGAAAAGAACTATGTGGAGATGTTCGTTTCAATACAGCTCCAATGGAAAATATATTAATTGGATGACTGCTGAACCGTTATTAGGATAAAAAACAAATATATGTAACAAGTACCTTTTAAACACAAAAAGTAGTTACGACCACTAATGATATGATAAGAGCATGGTAGGCAAGGTCGAATTTGGCTACCATGCTTTTATCCTTTTCTGAAAACGGCTCTTTACGGCAATCTGTGGAAGTGAAGCCTGCATAGCTTCTGGGATTGATGTAATGTGCCATAGGAAACAACTTGTTAGAACTCCGTTCAGGATTAAGACTGCTCTCCTTCATTACCGCCTAACAGATGTTTGAGTTCCGGGTCATTCTCAATGCGTATCAATTCATTCTCCACAAGTTCCACAATATCCTGCTTGATTTGTCGGTAATTTGCTCGTATCTGCTCTTCCATTGTATCATTGCCGTTCTCGTCCAGAAAGCTGCTGATTTCAGGAATGGGCTGATAAGCCGCCGTCTCCTTCTGTACCGCTTCATTATCCACTACTATCTGCGCATGGAAAATTTTCTGCTCTATTGTCTCACCGAAATTATCTGCTACTGCACCGACAAACATTCCTTGCGAAAGTGTGCTGATTTTGCTGGCAGGTATCAGGCTGTCCAGTTGGGTGCTGATCGAAGTGGACGTATCGTTACGGTTGATGCTCATGGATTCCCGTTTTTGAAGAATTTTCCCGAACCTTTCCGACAATGTTTTGGCGGTTTCACCTACCACTTGACCGCTGAAAACATTACCAACAGTTGACATGATTACGGCGGCCTCCTTGTCTCCGTAATCGCGCTTTAACTGGCTGAAGTCCTGAAAGCCTAACACAACCGCCACTTTATTACTTCGTGCCGTAGCAATCAGATTATCCAAACCTTTAAAGAAAATTGTGGGTAACTCGTCGATAATCACACAGCTTTTAAGCTGTTTCTTCTTATTTATCAGTTTAACGATTCTCGAATTATAGAGTCCCAACGCTGCCCCATAGATGGAAATTCTATCGGGATTGTTGCCCACACATAACACTTTCGGTTCCTTCGGATTGTTAATATCCAGCGTAAAGTCACTGCCGGACATGACCCAGTAGAGTTGGGGACTTATCAGCCTGGACAACGGGATTTTGGCAGATGCAATCTGGCCCATCAGCTGTTCGGCAGCTCCCCCTTTCCATGCGTCAACGAACGGACTTAAATAATTCTCCAAATCAGGATAGCTTGTTAGAATGGTGAATACGTCTTCATACCTTTTATTAAGCAATTCAATGGCATGTGGGAACGTGCAATACTTGCCGTTTTCATACAATTTCAAAAACCATATAATGGCAGTGAACAGGACGATTGGAGATTCCACAAAGAAGTCTCCCTGCTTCTGCACCCAGCTTTTATTGAGATTAAGCATGATTGTGTAACTCGATTCGTAAGCATCGGAAATATCCGTCATCAGTTCCGGTGCCAACGGGTTACAACGGTGGCTTTTTCTTGGATTATCGAAATTTATTACATAAAATTTAGGCGGAACCTTGTAACGGTGCCGATACTTGATCAGATGGTTATAGGCGATAATGGATAAATCATCAAACTTGAAGTCATATATGTAAAGTGCATAGGCTTTCTCGATAGTCTGTTTAATGAACTGATTGACAATCGCATAGGATTTCCCGCTACCGGGAGTTCCAAGTATCATTGTCGCACGAAAAATATTTACTAAGTTAATGAACCCATTATACATTTTTCCCTTAAACCAGAATTTCGTGCGCAGGTTAACGGAATATTCATTTTCCATTAATTTTGTCTCTTGCAAAAAAGACTCGTTTTCCGTATTGAAAACGTCTTCAAGCAGATTGTTTTTGAGCAAACGACTTATCCATAAACCGGATGCCAGCAGACAGAAGAAACCTCCGGTCAGTGTCGTGGTATAAAGTACGGCACAGACACCGGATGAAGCATTGACGGACAGCAGCCACCAGTTGAAGAAAAACAACAGGGTGCCTGATATGGCCGCAATGATAATCCGCCTTCATGTGATTTCATGTTTCTTCACTCCTTTGTTGCCCATGCAGGACAGACCGAGGAAGAGGACACAAAACAACTTTGTGTAAAGCAAGGATGAAAACAGTCCGGTGGTACGTTGGAAATTGGATAGTATCTTATTTACTATATCGAGTGTTCAGCCCATCTCGTAAAGCCAGCCGTAACAAAACCAATAAATGTGTATCGCCAAAAATAAAAAACTAATGGCCCGCATAAAGTCTGTGACTTTGGCAAGACCTCTTAAATCATCTTCATTCTGCATAATTGTAACTATTAAAATTAAACTTCTTGTTCTATACCTTATTATATTATAGCGCGCCTGCGATTCTTCTTTTTCTTGCGCCCATAGCGGAAGGCCGGATCAATGTACTCGTGCGTATGGTCGTCTTCCATAAGCACGGAGAAAATGTCAACGGCACCGAGTGCAGATGTATCAATCAAGCTGCCGGAAGATTCACTCTGATGATGACTTTGATTTTCCGGCTGCCGGTATTCTGCCCCTTCCTGCTTTTCTTCCGCTTTCGTCTCCCTTTCCTGCCGGGACGCTTCCTGCTCCGGCACCGGTATCAACCTTTTCCGGTCTGCATCCGGGTTGTTGAACAGTTCGTTGAACACATTGGCCGTAAAGGGCTTGCCCAGACGTGAACCGTTAAATACCGTCCGGCCCGCATGGTCTATAAAGGTAATGCCGTAAAGACGTCCATCGGGATTGATACGGTAAATGACTTCTATATCCGCCTCTTTCAGCCTGCGTGCAAAGTCCTCCTTCGTGCTTATTCCCTGCATGGCTTTGACGACTTCCTTGCGTGTCCTTTCGGCGAGATTGTCTCTCTTTACTTTTTCAATGGATGCGGCAAACTTCTTTTGCAATGCTTCATAACCGAATACTTTGCCAAACTTACTGGACTTGAAAGGTGTCCCCGCCTGCTGCCCGTCATCGTCCAAAACTCCGTACATGATGCCGTGGTATTCCTTTCCGTCCACGCTTCCCCTGACCTCGTAAGCGGTTACGTTGTACAGATTCAGCAGGGTGTTGTATTCGGCAAGCGAATGGAAATTGTAACATTCCAGCAAGGTGTGGGCGGTATGCTTTACCTGCATTTTCACATCACCTTTCGGATAGTCCACCTTTTGCAGACTTACCAGTTCCCGCTCGCCATGTTCTCCGAGTGTGGGATGAAGCCCGTACTTCACTTCCATTTCACGACAGATGTTCTGTGCCCGGATAGCTTCCCGGTTATGGTCTATCTTTTCACCCTGCTCGTTGATGCGTACCGATACGATGTGCATGTGCTTGCGGTTTATGTCTTCGTGCAGCCAGACAATATAAGGCTGGTTCCCGTACCCGAACTTTTCCATGAACTCCTGCGCTAATACGGTCATCTGTTCCTCCGAGAGAATGTCTTTCGGGGAAGGATTCAATGAGATGTGGATAACCGGCTTACTTACGTGCGAATTGAGTGCAACGTAAGGCTCGAAAGCCTGTACACAGTTTTCTATCGGAACATTGCCTGAAGTGTCCGCTGCAATTCTGGGGTGTCACAATACCTTTGCCGTACCGTCGTCCACCTTTATTTTATTATAGGCTATCACTCCGTAAAATGAACTGCCTGATGTAACATTCGGCACCATGACATTATTCCTTTTTAGTAAGATACTCCTTTTCGTACCGCTTCGTAAGTTCGATAACCTGCTTGCATACTTCTTCCAGTTTACGGGTTTCTTCGGCAAGTTTGTAGAGAAACGCAAGTGATTTCTTCTCTCCGTAAATGGTATGGATGGTCTTTACGCATTGGTTGTAGTTGTTTCCAATTCTTCGGAACTGCTGATAGAAAGCGGTTAATTGGGCGTAATACTCCTGCGCTTCCTTGTCAATCTTTACGACCTTGAAGTCTCAACCGAAGATACGGGCGAAGATAAATTCGGCCTTGTTCTTCATGCCGGACTGCTCGAACATGGAGATAAACTTTTCGTTCTCTCCGTCGTTGAGACAAAGATAATAGCGGTGCGTGCGCGGGTCCGCCAGCACCTTACGCCCTGCGGCGTTACGGATTCTTGTTTCATCTTTCATAACATGAAAATTTTAAAAGGTTCGACTTGGGAGAACCTTTGCCCCCGAAACACCTTTCGGGCGAGACTTTCAGCGGGTGGAAATATTTTCAACCGCTGAAAGTACACCTCGCTATATGCTGACGCATATTAAAATCCGGCTGGGCCGGATTAAAGGTCTAAAGGGTTTGTTTTACGTTCTCTTTTCGAGAACGGGCTGCGCTCTCCCGGCGACAAAGGTAGATAGTTTTTTCTGTCCGTGCATCATGGCGTATCACGCCAACACTCGCCAATGAATGACTTTGGAACCGGGGGTACTTCATGACTGCTCTTTTTGAGGTTTATTTGTAGCCGGATAGTTATTTAGCCACTTATCCGGATAGATAAAAAGATGGTTATCAAGATAACTATGCGGACGGTTTTCTATCCGAATAGCTTTTTGTCTGGATAGCCATTTGATTAAATAAGTTTTCAGATAAGCGTTCATAAGGTTATCTATCCGCTTATATGTCTATAGATATATAAAGATGTATAGACAAGCAAGTGGATATTCGGATAAATGGATAGGCAAATAGACTATTAGCTAAATACTTAGATAAACAACCGGATAGCTATGTGGCTACATAGCTGAATAGATAAATAGCTATATAATTGGATAGCTATGTAAGTATGTAGCTAAATAGACAAATAGCTTCATAGCTAAGTAGCTATAAAGCTAGACTGATAATGAAATGAATGAACGGATAAGTGGATAGGCGTCTATCCACTAAACTATCAATAAATCAAATTATTCACTTAAATTAGGTAACAATGGAAAAGAGAAAGAAAACATTATTCGTTTCGTTCGCTACCCAGAAAGGTGGCGTGGGTAAATCAACATTCACCATTTATGCAGCATCGTGACTGCATTATGTGAAAGGACTGAATGTAGCTGTGGTGGATTGTGACTATCCGCAGCACTCAATCATCAAACAGAAAAAAAGGGATATGGAAGTGGTAAAGACTGTTCCCGTTTATCAGAGTCTGCTTGTTGAACAGTCGGAACGGCTGGACAAGAGGGCTTATCCGGTTATCGGCAGTAACCCGGCAGACTGCATGGCGGATTGAAGGGTATTTGAAGACAAAACGGATACGCATTATGACGTGGTGCTGTTCGATCTGCCCGGAACTATGGGTAGCGATGGGGTTATCGCCGCAATCAGTGCGCTCGATTATCTGTTCGTACCGATAAAGGCAGACCGTCTTGTGATGGAAAGCACACTGAACTTTGCTACTACCATTAATGACCGCCTGATAAAGACCGGCTTGTCTTCTCTGAAAAGGCTGTGTCTATTCTGGAATATGGTGGATCGAAGAGAACGCACTACATTGTATGACATCTACCAGCAGGGGTTCTCCCTGTTAGGGTTGGACTGCCTTCAAACACGTATTCCCGTGCGCAGTAACTTCACTAAAGACTTGTCTTTTACGGGCGGCCCCGTTTACCGGAGTACGCTGTTCGCTCCCGATGCGGCCTTCACCAGAGAGTGCGGCTTTGATATGTTCATGGATGAAATCATGGGAATACTTAAAAACGAATAGTCATGGCAAAGAAAACAAACGGACAGAATCCGGTGGACGAAGCGTATCTGCGCAGTCTGATGGCTGGTGTTCCATCGGAACCACCTTCATCGGCCCCTTCCATTACCGGAGAGAGTGGCGAAAATAGAGCAACAGCTTTATCTGATGAAAAAGGAAAAGCGGATAACAATGTGAATGGAACAGTAAGGGATATTTCCGGTGCGGATAATACCGGCTGTTCGGAATTGGTTACGGATAAACCGTCACCGAAAACGGTTCGCACCGCATTGGCCGACTTTATCCGTAAGTTCCTCACACCTTATAAATGCGAAGGCAGACAGGGGGTATATATAGACAAGGAACTGCACCAGAAAATATCCGTTATTGTAGGGATTGCCGGTAAACGGCAGTTGACGGTAGGCAACTATATAGATAATGTATTGAAAGAGCATTTCGAAAAACATGCGGATGAGGTGAAAACTTATCTCCAAAAGAGTTATAACAAAATATTTTAGGTTATGGATATACAATCAGGTTACTATGAAGCCGGAATAGTTCTGTTCTGGTTGCTGTTCGCTTATCTGTTCATGGACAAGTTCCTGTTCAGGGGCGGACTCGGCGAGATATGTTTCGGGAAGATGCGCCGTCGGATGGCAAAAGGTCTGCGGAACATTGCCGGATGGTTCGATCCGACAAAAGAAGAACCGAAGAAAGGACGAAGGCGCACAAAAGGAAAAACGGAAAAGAAAGAAGTGTCGGTAGTGCCAATGCCGGAAGCTGAGGAAAGGAACCACCCAACTGTAAAAGTGGAAATGAAGGGCAAAGAAAAGGATGAAGTTAAGGAAAAGACAAAAGGCAGGAACATGGAAAATCCGCCTCAAAAACGGCCTGAAACGGACAGCCTTGTCGTTACAAAAAGCTATGGTACACGTCAACAGCCGCCAATAAACGCCACCGGTTCCGGGGCTATTGCGGGTAAGGAAAATGCCTCTACTTTTGCTGACAGAAACGAGGAAACAGTGCCGCAGATGGCTGTACAAGTGCCGCCTGAGCGCATCCCGGATTTGTTCCGGGACAAGCGTGTGGAAGAGTGGCGGGCTTCTGAGGCCGACAGTTCCGGCAGGCTTGAGGATGATAAGGGACAGACTGAAAACGGTGACGACGTGGATACCGACGAGTTGAACGAGGAACTGGAAGATTTGAACTGTGCCCGTGAAGATTATCCGGGCGGTGCAGCCGGTATCGGGTCGGAAGAGATTGACCTGATTATCGACCTCTGCAATGGCAAGGATATTCCGACAGACAAACGATTGTCCCTTTTAAGGGCGATCCATCATATCAAGGATACGCAGATTGAACGCTCGATACAGGAAAGTATAAATGGCAGCGACAGCCGTATCAGCAAATTTCTGGATGAAGCCGAACAAATGAGTGAGGCTGCTCCGGACAGTGACTAACCAATTAAAAAAGGAGGTAACAATGACAAGAGGTTATTTTGATACGGGTTGACAGCCCGTATCACTTTAAAGAGAGAGATTCGGTAGAAAACCAACAACAAAACGTATCATCCATGTTTATGACGTATTTCGATTCAAGTTGACAAACGACAGTTTCCTCTTTATGACGGGAAACGTATTAACTCCCAGAGAGACAATCATTCCATTAACTTATCCATAAAACGACAGCGGCAATGACAAAAGGCTATTATGATTCGGGATGACAGGCCGTTCATGGCATTCACCCGGTAAGGTAACAAGAACTATTCACCATTAAATTTTATCCGTATGAATATAGGACTGGTAGATGTGGACGGACATAACTTCCCCAATTTTGCATTGATGCGCTTTTCGGCTTACAACAAGGCAAAAGGTTGTCAAGTAGAATGAGCGGAACCGGCGAGGCGTTATGACAAGGTGCTGGCAAGCAAGGTGTTCACCTTCACACCTGACTATGATTATCGGCTACTGGATGCAAGGGAAGTGATAAAGGGCGGAACCGGATATGATATTCCGGGCAGGCTTCCCGAAGCTGTGGAAAACAGCCGGATGATGGACTATTCCATTTACCCCGAATACCCTTTTTCGCTCCAGTTCTTTTCAAGAGGCTGCATCCGCAAATGCCCTTTCTGCCTCGTCCATGAGAAGGAAGGATACATTCAGGCCGTAGAGCCGGTGGAACTGAACCCGAAAGGGAAATGGATTGAGGTGCTGGACAATAATTTCTTTGCCAACCCGCAGTGAAGGTCAGCGGTGGATTATCTGATGAAAAAGGGGCAACCCGTGAAACTGCACGGTGTGGACGTGAGGATTATGGACGAGGAACAGGCCTGGCATCTGAACAGACTGAAGATGAAGCAGAACATCCATATTGCGTGGGACTTGCCGCAGCTTGATTTGACAGAACGCCTGAAAGAGATGGTAAAATACGTGAAACCCTACAAGATAACCTGCTACGTACTGATAGGATTCAATTCGACTGTTGAGCAGGACTTGTTCCGGTTGAACGTACTTAGGGAATTGGGAATCACTCCCTTTGTAATTCCTTTTCGGGATTATGGAAATGAACGGACACCTACCCGTTACGAACGTGACCTTGCCCGATGGGCGAACCGGATGTGGCTGTTCAAATCCTCTTCCTTTGAAGACTATACACCTCGCAAGGGATTCAAATGTGGGGAATATCTGAAATAAACCGATAAAGACAGTAAAGACAATGAGAACAAACGGCTATTACGATTCGGGATGATTCGCATTCCGCTTTCAAGAGAGAATTAACAAGAATGTTTCACCACCAAATCAAGTGACAATGCAAATGGCATATTATGACTCCGGCTGATTTCCGGCCGGAACTTACCCCCTGAATCAATAAACCATAAGCGGCTGCGGGTTGCCTATGGGGATAGTGAAAGGGGGCAGTCCGTGGCTTTTTTAAATCACCTAAAAATCACGGAGATAAATGAAAAAGAAAAGATTGATTATGATGCTTGCCGCTGTTGCGGCAGTAAGTGCTGCAATGGCCCAAGGAAACGGGCAGGCAGGTATAACCGAAGCGACACAACTCGTGACCGGATATTTTGATCCCGGCACAAAACTGATTTATGCAATCGGTGCTGTAATAGGCCTCGTCGGTGGAATCAAGGTATATCAGAAGTTCAGTTCAGGCGACCCCGATACGAGTAAAACTGCCAGTTCGTGGTTCGGAGCCTGTATCTTTCTGATAGTCGCCGCCACCATTCTGAGGTCGTTCTTCCTCTAAAAACATAAAAAAGACAATAACTTATGGCTGATTTTGAAATAAATAAAGGGGTGGGCCGTGAAGTTGAGTTCAAGGGGCTTCGGGCACAATACCTGTTTATTTTCGCTGCCGGCCTGCTTGCCGTATTCGTGATGTTCGTCATCATGTATATGGCGGGCGTCGGACAGTGAATCTGCATCGGTTTCGGGGTATCGGCGGCTACGGTACTGGTATGGCTGAGCTTCACGCTGAACCGTAAATACGGAAGTCACGGACTGATGAAGCTGTTCGCGGCCCGGAGGCATCCCCGGAGAATCCTCTCACGAAAACGTATCACACGTCTGATTAACAAACAACAATCGTAAATTATGAGAAGTATATTAAAAGCATCCACACTGGAAAGCAAGTTTCCCATCATGGCGGTGGAACACGGCTGCATCGTCAGCAAGGACGCCGATATCACGGTCGCTTTCCGGGTCACACTGCCGGAAGTGTTTTCGGTATCATCCGCAGAATATGAGGCGATGCACGCCACATGAGCGAAGGCAATCAAGGTGTTGCCGAACTATTCAATCCTGCACAAACAGGATATTTTCATCACGGAGAAATACGAGCCGGACATCCGCCGGGACGAACTCAGCTTTCTCTCCCGCAGTTTTGAACGCCACTTCAACGAACGTTCCTACCTGCACCACACCTGCTACCTGTTTCTCACCAAGACCACCAAAGAGCGCTCCCGGCAGCAAAGCAACTGGAACACGCTCTGCCGTGGTTTTCTGGTGCCGAAGGAAATCAGGGACAAGGAAAAGGTGGAGCGATTCATGGAAGTGGTGGGACAGTTTGAAAGTATCGTCAATGACAGCGGGCTTGTCAGGCTGGAACGGCTGACCACGGAAGAGATTACGGGAACGGAAAACGAACCGGGCATTATCGAACGGTACCTTACGCTCTCGGCAGACGGAACTACCATGTTGCAGGACATGCAATTGAATCCGGACGGGATGCGCATCGGAGATAAGCGGCTCTGCCTGCACACGCTCTCCGACCTCGACTATCTGCCGGGAAAAGTGAGGACGGACGGGCGATACGAACGCCTCTCGACAGACCGCTCGGACTGCCGTTTGAGCTATGCCGCCCCCGTGGGCGTGATGCTGCCCTGCGACCATATCTACAACCAGTGGATATTTATAGACGACAGTAACGAAAACCTTTCCCGTTTCGAGAAGATGGCGAAGAACATGCAGTCGCTTTCCCGGTACAGCCGCAGCAACCAGATCAACAAGGAGTGGCTGGACGAATATCTGAATGAGGCGCATAGCAACGGACTGCAATCCGTACGCTGCCATTGCAACATCATCGCATGGGCGGAAAACGGGGATGAACTCCGCAGGGTGAAGAACGATGTGGGAAGCGCACTGGCATTGATGGAATGTACTCCGCACCATAACACGACCGACCTTCCGGCTCTCTATTGGGCAGGCATACCGGGAAATGAAGCGGACTTTCCGGCCGAAGAGACGTTCTACACGTTTACCGGGCAGGCGCTCTGTTTCTTCACGGCTGAAACCTGTTACCGGAACTCGCTCTCTCCCTTCGGCATCCGCATGGTGGACAGGCTGACGGGAAAGCCCGTCTTCCTCGACATATCGGATTTACCCATGAAAAAAGGGGTGGTGACCAACAGAAACAAGTTCATACTTGGCCCGTCAGGCAGCGGAAAGAGTTTCTTTACCAACCATCTTGTGAGACAGTACTGGGAACAAGGGACGCATATCCTGCTGGTGGACACCGGAAATTCATACAAGGGACTCTGTGACCTGATACATCAGAAGACCGGAGGGGATGACGGGATTTATTTTACATACAAGGAAAATGATCCGATTTCTTTCAATCCGTTTTTCACGGAGGATTACCGGTATGACATCGAGAAGCGGGACAGCATCAAGACACTGATACTCACCCTTTGGAAAAGGGAGGACGAACCGCCCCGACGTTCGGAAGAGGTGGCGCTCTCGAATGCGGTCAGCCTGTATATCGAAAAGATAAAGAAGAACCGGAAGATAAAGCCGAACTTCAACTCGTTCTATGACTTTGTAAGGAAGGACTACCGCAAGATACTGGCAGACAAGAACGTGCGGGAGAAGGACTTTGATGTGGACGGTTTTCTGAACGTGCTGGAACCTTATTATAAGAACGGTGAATACGGGTATCTGCTGAACTCGGACAAGGAACTGGATTTACTGAACAAACGGTTTATTGTATTTGAGTTGGATGTTGTGAAGGATAATCCAATCCTCTTTCCGGTTGTCACCATCATTATCATGGAGACGTTTATAAATAAAATGAGACGTTTGCAAGGTATCCGCAAGATGATATTAATTGAGGAAGCTTGGAAGGCAATCGCCAAGGAAGGTATGGCAAACTACATCCGTTATCTTTTTAAAACAGTCAGAAAGTTTTACGGAGAGGCGGTTGTAGTGACGCAGGAAGTGGATGATATAATCTCTTCCCCCGTTGTGAAAGAGACGATTATCAACAACAGCGACTGCAAAATATTGCTTGACCAGCGGAAGTATCAGAACAAATTCGACCAGATACAGAACCTGCTCGGCCTGACGGACAAGGAACGCAGCCAGATACTTTCTATCAATCTTGCCAATGCGGCGAACCGCCTTTATAAAGAGGTCTGGATTGGGCTTGGCGGTACGCAAAGTGCGGTATATGCGACAGAAGTTTCGGCTGAAGAGTACCTTTGCTACACCACCGAAGAAACTGAGAAACTGGAACTTACCCGCCTTACGGAAAAGCTGGGCGGAAACATCGAGTTAGCTATCAAACAACTTGCCGAAAGCAAGCGGCAGGAAAACAAGTAACCATATTAATCCATAGATAACAATGGGTAAGAAAGATTTATTAAGCCAATGCAGGGAAGCACTCGGAGATGCGACCCTGACCAATCTGGATCTACTGAACCTGATCGGGGAAATGAAGAAGGAACTGGAACACGACCGCATCTGCGGTCACTGAATGAACAAGGAAGGCGGCTCCACGCTGACAATCCGTAAATCCAACCACGTGACGGACGGATTCAAGGGTTACAAGGCTACACTGTTCGCCGGAGAAATGAGTTATACCGAAATCAATATCCCGCTTCGGAAAGGGGACGACCTTTTCCTGCACGGGAACAAGGATGCGGGATGTATCGGGTATTTCAGCGGAAGCGAGGTATTGCTGTTCGGCTGTTACG
>ENA-ORRA01000819-ORRA01000819.1-human-gut-metagenome-genome-assembly--contig:-NODE-819-length-25292-cov-5.398185_pt1 | contig 25292 bp, 23 predicted proteins | sample MGYA00242169_ERZ509122 | MGnify/ENA primary metagenome ERZ509122 (study PRJEB26280, sample SAMEA2338650) | human gut metagenome | biome: human gut; feature: human-associated habitat; material: faeces...
CTGATCTCACAGATCCGCGCAACCGACGAACACGTTTCGATTGAGTGGAAAATTTAACTTTTACTTATCCAGCGCACACGACAAAGGGCTGTGTGCCCTTGTCAAGCGATGTAAGGATCAGCGATAATGACAGTTTTTTTCGGACAGACATACACTTGAATCTGCTGAGCATACTTTTCTTTTCCATGTCATTGCCTCCTGCCATATACGCTTGTTCCTCGTGTCTCTTTTGTATAACGAAATCTTCTCCTAAATTCTGATTTTCCCGATAACTTTTTTGCTGACGATGATTTGTGTGCATGGCATCCCGGCATACGTGCGTCTTGCAGGAAAAGGATCAGAAAATCGCCCGGATGCAAAACAATTGCCGCTGGCTGATTGCTGAGTTTACCCAACAGTGCATCTGTCTTGGCAATATGCCTTCTCCGGGTCAGCGGAGTACCCAACACCAGAATAAAACTTTTTCATATAGAATCCCTTTTCCTGTTATACCTGTTGGTCATCATATAGATGGCACGCTACATAATGGCCACCTGTTCCGAGTTCCCGGAGTTCCGGTTTCATTTCCTTGCAAATGTTCATACATTTGGAGCATCTCGGATGGAACGGGCATCCGCTTGGCGGGTTCATTGGCGAGGGGACGTCGCCTTCCAGAATAATTCGCTTTTTCTTCGCATTATAAACGGGAATCGGTACCGCACTCAACAAGGCCTGCGTATACGGATGCTTTATATTATGATACAATTCATCCGCATCCGCAAGCTCGACAATATTTCCTAAGTACATAACCGCAATTCTGTCAGACATATATTGTACGACAGAAAGGTCGTGCGCAATGAATAGGAAAGTCACGCCAAGTTCTTTTTGGAGTTTCCGCATCAAGTTTAGCAGCTGCGCCTGAATCGACACATCCAATGCAGAAACTGGTTCATCGCATACAATCAGCTTTGGCTCCAATACAAGTGCTTTTGCGACACAAATACGCTGCCTTTGACCACCCGAGAATTCATGTGGATAGCGATACATATATTCCGGCTGTAAATTCACCATTTCCAGTGCATGTGCAATCAATTCTTTTCGCTTTTCCTTGTCACCATCACCAATTCCGTGTACACGCATTGGTTCATCAAATGCTTCAAGGATCGTATGCATCGGATTCAAAGACGCATAGGGATCCTGGAAGACAATCTGAAGTTTTTTTCTCAGTTCAAAGCTTTCTCTGCTTTTTAGGCTGAGCAAATCCTTCATATCGCCGTTGTCGTTGAAAAACAGTCTTCCCTCTGACGGTTTCAGCAAGCGGACAACGCACTTTCCCAGCGTTGTTTTACCGCAGCCTGATTCTCCAACAATACCAAAAGTTTCACCGGCACGTACTTCAAAAGAAACATTGTTTACTGCTTTTACACTCGGCTTTGCTTTTTCAAAGAGCCGTCTAGGGCTCTGGTATTCCATTGTAAGGTTTTCTACGATTAACAACTTGTCGTTTTGTTTACTTTGCATTCGCTTCGCCCTCCTCAAACAACAAGCAGCGCACACGATGCCCGTCTTCTACGTAGGTATCTTTCGGGAAGCGGCTGAAGCACGCTGCCGTCGCATACTCACAGCGGTTTGCAAATTCACAGCCAAGGAATTCTGTGGATGCATCTGGCGTACTGCCTTCAATGGTATCTAGTTCATGCTCTTTATCCATCCCAAGTACCGGAACAGAACGCATTAGGGCTTTCGTATATGGGTGCGTTGGATTTGTAAAAACCTGTTTCAGTGACCCGAACTCCACAATACGCCCCATATACATAACAGCGACGTCATCTGCAATTTCTGCAACAATGCCCATGTTGTGTGTAATCAAGATGACAGACGTACCGTAATCTTTTTGCATTTGACCGATGAGTTCAAGAATTTGTGCCTGAATCGTAACATCTAATGCTGTTGTCGGCTCATCTGCAATCAGAATCGTCGGATTGCAGATCATTGCAATGGCAATCATGATTCGCTGCTTCATTCCACCAGAGAATTCATGGGGGTATTGATCATAGCGGATCTCCGGATTTGGAATACCAAGGTCGCCAAGGAGTTTGATAATCCTCGCCTTTGCCTCTTTTTTATCGATCCATTTCTCATGGCTTTTCAGCATCTCCATGATCTGACTGCCGACCGTGTAAACCGGATTCAGCGTTGACATCGGATCCTGAAAAATCATTGCAATTTCCTTGCCACGAATGCCGCGGATAGCATGGCCGGTTCGTTTATAACTACTCAGTACCTTGCATACATCGGCTTCTGGGTAGTACGAAATCGTTCCGCCCGCAATATAGCCATTAGGAGGAAGAAGTTGTACAATTGAGTGCGCCGTAACACTTTTTCCACAGCCTGATTCGCCAACGATGCAAAGTGTTTTCCCTCGCTGCAAGTCAAAACTCACGCCGTTGACAGCATGTACAGTACGCTTGCTGACTTTAAATTCCGTTTTCAGGTCTTTTACCTGTAAAATCACATCTTTTTTATCCATATCACACCTACCTAGAAGAAGGATCCAGCGCATCCCGCAGCCCATCGCCAAAGAAGTTTACACATAGTACTACCAGACATATCGCTACACCGGGGGCTATCCAGAGAAGCGGATCCGTCTGAACAATATCCAGTCGTTTGGCCGCATTGATAATGTTTCCCCAAGTCGGCAAGCTGTCCGGAACGCCCAAGCCAAGATAAGCCAGACCTGCTTCAGCAAGGATGTACCCCGCAATGTTCATAGTTGCGTTTACAATAATTGGTCCCATTGTGTTTGGCAGGATATGATGGAACATGATTGACAGGCTTCCGATTCCATTTGCACGGCAGCTTTCAACAAACGGTTCTTGCTTTAACGACAGAACTCTGCTTCTTGTTATGCGCATAATGCTGCCCCATCCGGTAAATGTCCAGATCAGGAGCAGATTCCCGACACCTTTTCCAATGAAGCCGACAAACAGCACGACCAACAGAAGCTGAGGAAATATTTGAAAGAACTCCTGAATTGCGACTAGAATGCGGTCCACTTTCCCACCGTAAAAACCAGAAACTGCACCGAGCGCCGCCCCCAGCAGATTTGCACCAACTGCTGCCGCAAAGCCAATAAAAAGCGACCAGCGACCGCCATACAGAATTCTGGCAAAAATATCTCTGCCTACACGGTCGGTGCCAAGTAAATGCTCTTTGCTTGGAGCCAAACTACGGTTTGCCGGATCGATAAAGCCCGGATCATAGTGTGTGAGAAGCGGCGCACAGGCGCACGCAAGGACAATCAGAATCAGGCCAATCGCTCCCGCAACAGCTAATTTGTTTTGCGCAAATCTTTGCAGGCTTCTTTTGGTAAGAGAGGACATTTGCTTTTTAGTTCGTGTTTTAACGTTCATATGATTCTCTCCTCTCATTCAAATCGTACACGCGGATCCAGCAGCGCTGTTACAATGTCCACGAGTGTGCTTGCCAGCAGATTCACAATTGCCGTGATCAGTGTCGTCATCATAACGACTGGCATATCGCCCGCATTCAGCGCCTCTACGATCATTGTACCGACGCCTGCGTAGTTGAACACAGTTTCTACTGTAACAGATCCGCCAACCATCAGTGGAAGCATCATCACAAGTCTAGTCATGATTGGAGTCATGCAGTTGCGGAAAGCATGCTTGAAGTTGACTTTGGCTTCGCTCAAGCCTTTGCTTCGTGCCGTTTTGATATATTCTTTACCCAGAACATCAAGCATCGCACTTCTGGTATGACGAACAAGGCTCGCACCTTCCACTGTAGCCATTGTTAAAATCGGGAGGACCATGTATGGAATACGTGCTGTAAAGCTGTCATTGCCGACTGGCATGCGGCCGCCAACCGGGAACCAATGCAATGTCAATACAAACAGAATAATCCAGATCAGTCCAAAGAAGAAGTCTGGTAACGACACGCCCAAAACGGAAATGGTCGAGCAAATGTAGTCAATAATACTGTTTTTTGTTACAGCCGCAAGGAATCCCAGCAGCATGCCCAAAAACGCGGCAAGCGCAATTCCATAAAAGACAAGCTCAATCGTATATGGAAGACGGCCAGCAAGCATTTTCCCGATATTTTCACCGGTCGAGGAAGAATAACCCAAATCTCCATGAAGAAGACCTGATAGCCAGTTTATGTAACGGGCGGGTGCCGGATCGTTTAGCCCTCGTGCCTCCCGCAGTGCCTCGCGCTGTGTTTCCGTCAGTTCATTATATTCGCGCGGCGACATAGTTCGGGTCAGTGTATCGCCTGGTAGTAGTTCCAAAGCAAAGAAAACAACAATTGTAATCACCAATACTTTGGGAATCAGAGCAAGTAATTTGCGCAGTGTATATTTGAGCACAAAAAAACTCCTTTCTTTTGTAAATAAACGGTGAATTCAACAACAGGGAAAGTGCGGAGTCTTATGCTGCCTGCAAAAAAGATAAGCGAAATTATCTTCTCTGAAGGAAGCACAAGATACTCTGACAAAGGGACGATTCATAAATGGGCCGCAGCCACAAGTGACTGCGGCCCTGCATTGACCGGATAATGATATGCTTCAGACGGCAGATGCAATTACCGCAGCATCGACCAGTCTTCCCATCTCATATAGGTGTTGCCGGTAACAGCATAGATATCTTCGGGGAACTCGACAGAAGCTGCATTATAGCAGATCATCTCATTCATGAAGTACAGAGGAATGACGTAATTGTTCTCATAGTTGCGGACCTGCATCTGCCAGGACAGCTCTTTACGTGTCTCAGCATCCTCCGTTGCATTGTACTCGTTGACCAGCTCATCAAACAGAGCGCCGCGTTCGTCATCCAAGCCCATAAACGAGTCCGGAGACCAGCTGCAGCATTCGTTGTAGAAATCAGATTGATTCCACGATTTAGAGCTTCCGGCAAAATACAGAATATCAAAGTTCATATCCGTGTAAATTGCGGCGGCAAGATCACCAGTAAGCAGATACGGATTCAGTGTCACACCGGCTTCTGCGAAGTCCTGAACAAGCAGTTGCATAATATCGGAGGTCGTTTGATCGTTATAGTAGTACGCAAGGTCGATAGTCTGGGTGTAATCAAAGCCGGCTTCATCGAGCAGCTTCTTTGCAGTTTCGACGTCCTTGGAAACGACAGGAATATCTGTGTTATACTCATTCACATTGGGATGAACCAGCGTAACAGCAGGAGTCGCCTGACCGGTGTAGAAGGAAGCAATCGTGTCTTCGTCGATCAACAGGCTGATTGCCTGACGAACCTTTGCGTTCTTCAGATCTTCTTTCGTGTTGCCGTCGGCTCTGGTGTTGTTGTTAAATGCGAAGCTACGGGTAGAAAATGCGCTGACCATAATGCTCTTGACATCAGCATTCTGACTTGTAATGTTGTCGGCGATGGACTTGTCAGCAATAATCTGACGGGTCGCAACGTCGATATCGCCGGAGATGACGGCTGCAACGGCAGCGTCATTGCCGCCAGCGGCATAGCTGACAAACTGTGCATTCTTGATGCCAGCAGGCTTACCCCAGTAACCATCATATCTGGTAACAGTGAAATAATCCGGGAACTTGACCTCGTTGATCATATACGGTCCGGAGCCAATGGGTTTGGTCCAGTACTCAGCAGCATTCACATCTGCCCATGCAATGCCTTCCAGCAGATGCTTCGGAAGGATCATAACACTGGAAGCAGGATTCAGGAACAAGGCGGTCGGCTGAGTCAGTTTAATGGTAACGACGTTACCTTCGGCAGTAATACCAGAAACCGTGTCTGCTTCACCGTTCACAGCTTCCTCTTGGCCTACAACATACTGGCAGAATGAAAAACCGCCGCAGTTCGGATTCAGCATGGAGTCATTGAAGGAGAATACAACGTCATCCGCTGTCAGCGGCTCGCCGTCCTGCCAGGTGACACCCTCGCGAATGGTAAAAGTGAACTCCGTATAGTCGTCATTGTGAGACCACTCGGTTGCCAGCGCGGGAATAAGCTTATCGTTCTTGGCATCATAGTACGCCAGCGGCTCAAACACCATATACGGGTACAGGGACTGAATATCCTTGTGCGGGTTTTCAAATACAGTGTCAATGCCAATAGACTGCTGCCACGTCAACTTCAGCGGAGTCTCGATCTCGGTAGCTTCTGCAGGCTGCTCCTCAGTGTTGTCGGCTTCGGGAGTCTGCTCGGTTTCAGCGGGGGCGGGGGTGTTTTCGGCATCGGTCGGAGTTTCGGGAGTTTCGGTTGTCTTTGCGCAACCAGCCATAACGCCCAGAATCATGACCAAGACCAAAAGCAGAGCGATGATCTTTTTCATTTTGGTTCCTCCTAGTTTATTTTTTATTCGCGTTTCCGTCGAATTGTCATTATTGTATATATATCAATGAAGTGAATCAACCGTTTCTGGCGAACTCGACAACGGTTCTGGCTTTCTCGTTAATTTATTGTACTTTGAAGGCACTATATCTGACGAATTTTTGTTTGCCGTTCCAACTGGTTCTTCTGTCTGCCAAGGATACTACTTTAAAAGGCAGCAAACATCGGATGTATCTGGATGTACCAGAATAATCGGATGTAATCCGCGTCGCTGTGCATAGTGGACAGTCTGACCTGTGCCGCTGCGAATACTCCGGTCGCTGTCGTAAACTGCAAGCAGACAGTCTGCGTGATCAACAAGATACTGATTTCTCAGCTTATAGCATGCCAGCGGCAGTTGTCCGGGTATCCCGATGATTACGGTGTCTGCACAATGACGCATAATAAAGCGCAAGCGTTCGCGGCTGCGTTCATCCCAGTTCTCATCGTGCCCCGCAAATGGCAGTACCATATGCAGCAAAAGGTCGGAATATGCTGACTGTTCCTTCATCCGCAAAAGAATTTCTGCTGCCCACATATCAACGCCAAGCGCACCACCAACGTAAAACTCCCGCACGCCTTGTTGATACAGTAGATCAAACTGCTCCCGCATTACACGTTTCAATCGTTTGCAGCCCGTATGTGTTTCCTTGTAGCCGAATTTGAATCTGGTTGGCCGATGGCCCGAAATTGCGCAGCTTGTCATAATCATCCCTCCAGATGGCCATTATATACGCTATAGATAATTAAATCTATCTATGGTGCGTTAATTTTTACTGCTATGGAAGATAAAATATCAAACATAGGAGTGGATGAAATGGAGCATCTTTTAGAGCAAATGGGCAAACGCATTTATGGTCGCCGAAAGCAGCTTGGCCTTACGCAAGAAGAACTTGCCGAGCGTGCTGATTTGACCTGTCAGACGATTTCTACTGCCGAAACAGGGCGAAAGGCGCTGCGGCCAGAAAACATTATCCGAATCTGTGCTGCACTCAATATCAGCACGGATTATCTGCTCCTTGGTGAGACGTCCAACACGGATTATTCACACATCTCACAGAAACTCTCGGTTCTTTCTCCCGAACAATATCGTCATCTGGAAGATATCATAAATAGCTTTATAGCAGCCGTCAATCACGAGGATTAACCAAAATGCAGCAGATCGGAAATCTGCTGCATTCTTGCTATCTGCGAAACGCCTGTAAGGTGCCCGCAATGGCGGCAAGGCTGTCGGCGCTGAATGGTTCACTTGGGTCAATCTTTTCAGCCGGTTTTGCAGTCGTATCTGCACGCTCGTCCAGCATGCGCTTCATGATCCGTTCCAGGATCGGTTCCAGTTCTTCCTGCGGTGGCAGGATTGCCGTGCCCTCGACGTAGTGCAGAATGGCATTGGTCAGAAACTGCGCCTTCAGGCGTCCCTGGGCGTTCACTTCCTCGACAGCCCGCTTTTGCCTTGGGTCGGACATACAGAAGCGGATCGTGAATTTTCCGGGATCTTTTTTAGTATCCATTGCGTCTACCAATCCGTTCCGCCTGATATAGAAGCTGATAGCCCTTCACGTTTGCGGCGATGTCCTCGATGAAAACAGGCTCACGCACCTTGTCCGACGCTTCGATCTGCTGCTGGAGCAGAACAGCGCCGCCGCCTGTGAAGATCACCTTCCCGCTTTTCAGTTCCAGCATTCTCTCACGCAGTGAGCTGAGCAGGTCGCTGACAAATTCCCGTGCCTGGTGCCGCACGATCTGCAATACCGCGTCAGGCTGTCCGCTGTCCCTGCCGAGCAGGATCGCATCGATCTCCGTCTCATCCAGCAGCAAGTCCTGTTCGGCCGCGACGCGCGATTTGATCCGGTTGTAGAGCAGGATCACGCCGTTCTCCAATGAATCGCAGACGCTCAGATCACCCTCGCCGTTCCGAAGCAGCAGATAGTCCGCCGTAAAGCCGCCAATGTCAATGATAAGCGCTCTGGGGCTGCTTTGCAGCGTCTGGAATACCGTAATTGCTGCGGCATACGACTGCGGATAGCAGCTCACCTCGTCGATCAGAACCTCATACTGCTTGTCATGCAGCGTGAAGCTGACCGTGCCCCGATTCAGAAAGTATTCTGCAAACCGTTTCTGCTGCGCGCCATAATGTGCCGGCGGCAGCCCGACCGCAAGTTGCACCTGCACCGGGCCCGCTCCGTAGAAAGATGCAGCTTCCAGCTCATACGCGATTGCAAAGAGCGTCAGCACGAAGAAACGTTCGTCCTCCGTTTTGTCCCGACGATATGGAATCCGTTGATCTGTGAGCGTATAGTATCGTCCCTGATAGGCCAGCGTTTCACCGCCAAATGGCCGTACCTCACTGCATACCAACCCGGACGTGAACGGCGCATGGTGGATCGTTTTTACCTGTTTGTTCCCATGATCGATAGAAATTAGCATTGTATTTTACCTCCCGTACTTCTCTTATACGTATGGAGTACGGCAGATTCAACAAAAAGTGCGCAAAAAACCGGCAGCACACATTGAAGTGTACTGCCGGTTTTCTCTCAATCAACCGTTTCTTTTATCCAGCTATGCGCTCCTGCTCCAGCAGGCGCATGGCTTCCTCCATTTCAATCGTGATAAACGTTTGTGCGTTATTCTTCTGATACGCTGCCGCCGTGCCGTCCTTGCAGAAAGCCTCGGCGCTGTCAATATGCACCATACGGTCGTGTTCGTCGAGATAAAGATACACGCCGCCGTGCTCGTCCATAAAATATCCGCGGCCGTCCGCAACATTCTGATGATTGATCCGGACAATATGCATATCACGCAGCGCCGTGAGCTGCTTTCGCCGTAAACCGTCTGGTTCGTTTAGCTTCCGCGCCATAGGCTTCGAAGCATAGGGAAAACGCTCCGTTTTCTTTTGCAGAAGCTTCTCCACACGGCCGATCAACTCCTCCACCTTGTCCAGCCGGACATATTCTCCCGGCTGGTGCGCATGGTAGTAGCCGGTGCTGAGGTTGACCGCGGCAAGATTCAGATGCGGTGCCAAAATGGAAATGTCGCTGAAGCTTCCGAACGCTGTCTGGAAGCCAAAGCTGTTGATATGTCGCTCGAACTGCCGGTTGCGGCATTGATAGAATACCGCGTCGTTGCTGCCCGTGCGATCCAACTCCACGATATAATTGACGTCCGGTTTGATTTCGGACTTTGTAAAGGCACGTGCACCGTGACCGCCGGTTTCCTCATCCTCACAGAACAGAACGTGACAATGAACGCGCTGAATTAGACGCAGGATCATATACACGCCAGCCCGGTCATCGCCGCCAATTCCCTGCGGCGACATCATGACCGTGCCGTCTGCGGAATAGCAGATCGTCTCCGGCAGGGCGCGATGGACCGTGTCCAGATGTGCAACCAGTAAAACAGGTGTGCTTCCTTCTGCATACAGAAATCCTTTTTGTTTCTGCACAGTGTACTCGCTTGCAATCAGCTCCGCTTCCAATGCCTGCTTGAGACGTTTCTGAGAAAGCTGAAAGATCTGTTCAAACTCCAACACTGCAAACTGCGTCAGCTTTAAGCACTGCTCATATAAATTACGCATATTGTTCCTCCAATTCTACTTGTGTATGGCGGCTTCTCTCGCAAAACAGCAAGCCGCGCAAATCCTTACAGCAACTATGCGCCGCACAGGTACGGCAATTTGCCAGCTCTGCTTCTTCACAGGATGGGCAAAGCTGATTTGTCCGCCCGCGCCGGTTGAGCACCGGCCGCAGCGCTTCTCTCGGAAGCAGTTTCCCACAGCAGCTGCACGGCTGCATACACTCCGCGCAGTAAAATCCGTCGCCGTCTAAAAAATGGCCGCTGTTTTTCGGAACCACACTTCCGCATGCCTTGCAAACACACATGTCTTCACATTCGCCGCAGTGCGTTGAGTTGCGTCGATCATGGAGCCGACCGCAGCCAACGCAGCGCGATGCGCTTCCAATTTCCAGATGACCGTAGTTTCCGTAGCCCTTCATTAGCGAAAGCGCGGCATAGCCGTTCTCATAATCCGTGTAATGCAGGCTGCCCTGCACGGTTGTCCAATAAGGCCGGATTTCTGTAAGGGTCGTATTCGTTTTCCAGAGGTTCGGCAGGCCAAGGCATCTTGCGATCACGCTTTGCACTATGCTCCGGTAGAGCTTTCGCACATCGTCATCATTCTGCGGATACAACCTTGATTGCAGCAGCACTCCATCGCGATAGCAGAAAATCTGCCGCGTCAGCCGCCGCGCACGATAAAAGTGATCCTTGACCTCATCATCGACTGTGAAGAATACCATGCTCACGCCGTCGCCCATATAAGACTGACAGCCGGCCCGCCATCCGCCGTCTGCTAAACAGTGACAGGAATGCCATGCGTTTTTCTTCGCTGACATCTCCAGAAAGTCGCACGGATGGACGGACAATACGCCGGTTTTGCTGATCCGCACCGGATTGAGCGCGTCAGCCAGCCGCGCGAAAACCGCGTTGTAGGGCTTGACTCGTGCGGTATGGAGCGTATCCCCGTGTCCAAGCTCCCGCTCTGCTTCATATTGGTCGATGCCGAATTTTGCGCACAGCCGGTTGATGATGCGGCTTGCCTTCATGCCAGCGTCGCACTTGATATGTCCGCGGTTCCGGATCACCGGCAGCCAGGATTCATCCGGAACGGTCGCATAATCCGCCGTCGCAGCGTCCAGCGCATCCCGAAATTCTTCCAGCCGTTCGCTGGTCAGCCCTGCTTCCTCCGCGAGCGTCAACATTTCAAATTTTGTTTCGTCCACGCAGGCCCGGTCAAGCTGCCGCTGCTCGGATAGATCGAACACAACCGCAAGCTCCTGCTCCCGCCAGTTCGGGTGGCGGCGCAGCAGCTCCAGAAGCGGTGTTTTCTGCTGCCGCCACTGATTGAGGTTTGCCTGCACGCCGTCCGGCGTAAAGGCCAACCTGTATTGGTACATGACGTTGTAAAACGCTTCTGTGATATGATCCATGTTTTCAGTCCTTTCTATGGGAGTGGAAGCGCCGCTGCGCTCCCACTCCGTTTTTGTTATGCCGCCTCCATCAGATCCTCTATCAGCACATCCACAAGCAGACGACCTGCAAGGTCGCCCGTGTGAATCGTGACCTGATCATTCCGCAGCTGCACCAGTTCTTTGATGCGCAGTTCATGGCTGTCTGCCGCAAGCTGCTTGTCTTTCTGCGTCAGCTGCTTGGCAAGCTGCTTCTGCCAGATTTTCAGGAATGTGCGTACCTCACCAATATCGTCATTCTGGCGATTATACTGGGTGCGAACCTGCCGTACCGTGCCGCCCGGCTCTGCCTCTACGGTATAATAGGGGGTGTCCGGTTCGGCTGTCTTTCTCAGAAACAGCAGATAGCTTTCCCTGCGCTCCATACGCTCCCAGTAGACATCACTGTTGGCAATGCAGTGGCAGAGCTTCCGGCTGTCCATGAAAATATCTTCCAGCTTATTCGGAACCTGAATTTGGAACTGCTTCCCTGTGAACGCAAACTTCTCCCGAATCGCCTGCAGATTCTGTTCTATATGCGGATATGTCTGAAGGAGCTCTCCGGCACGAAGGGTCAACTGCTTTTCCTCTCCGCGGGCGGCCAATTCGTCATGCCGCTGCTGAAGTTTGCGTACACGATACACGATGGGGTCGTTTGTGTCATAACCGAAGCGGAACGCCATGGAAAGGTAGTCCCGCCACAGTTCAATGACACGTTCGCTGCTCAAATTCAGTTCCTGCATCTGCCTGTTCAGGTAATGCTGGATCTGCCCATAGCGCATCCGATCTGCAATGAATTGCAGCTGCTGCGGGTCAATATGCTCTTTGCACATCCACTGGATCGCAAAATCTGAGATCGGCTTTCCTGTCTGCTTTTCAAATTGCAGCCATTCCAGAAATGCACGCCCGCCCTGATTCTTCCGCAGCCGTGCAAGTTCCAGTCGGTTCAGGCCGAGTTTTGGCGCAAGACCTCTCTGCACGGGTGTTGTCTGAAAAATTGAACTCAATTTGTAATAATCCTGCGTACATTCCACTGCAAGCCGGAACAGACCGGCTTTTGTCAGCTGCTCCAAATTCGGTATCCTTTTCAGTACGACAAGATATTTTTCCGGGTCCGTCTTCATGTTTGCATGAATCAGTTCCGGGAGACCGGTCCGCTGCAAGCAGGTTTTGGCAAGGTACGGGATCGTTTTCCCATACACGCGACCGCTTTCATCCGGGTAATATCCCTCGCTGCAGTTGCAGCCTTTGATCCAACGCGATGTGCGCTGCTTATAAACACCCCAGTAAAATGCCTGCACCGGTTTTGCGTCCGCGTCAAAGATCGCGCGGCGGAGTTCGTGGTAAAACACCTTGACATTTCGGTATGTTTCCTTACTGTAAGAACGCTCCGCCCAGAACTCTCTGACCACAAAGCCGCCCGGATAGGGCTGCATCAGATACAGGATATTTCGCCCTGTGCGCAGCCGGCCCATCTTGCCGAAGGATTTGAACTGCACCGTTCTTCTGCATCTGGGGCATCTGGCAACCGCATTGTGCTTCGGCTTCCGAATCGGAACTTCGCGGTCACAATAGCTGCAGTAGCCAGTTTTTGCACCGCCGCGTTGATACCGATAGAACATATAATTTCGCTCAACGCCGACCTTGCTGACCCATCTGACCCAGTCCTTCGGAAGCGGAGGCACGAGCGCCATTGCCGCATCCCACGGATCGGTTTCTTTCTTGTGCCGGGCCAGAAGCTGCTTTTCCCGAATCCCTTCCTGAAACTCCCGAATCGCCGCGCTCGCACCCCATTTGGAATGCAAATATTGACCGATCACAGTGGAATCACGGGATGAGATCTGCACATCATGGATACCGAATCCCAGCTGCGGTAAATTGCGGAGCATCGCGGTACGCCACTTCTTTTCCATAAAGCTGTATGTCAGGAAATCCTGCGCATCATAGTCAAGAAACAGCTCATACACTGGCTTTCTGCCGCCGGCAACCAGATTTTTTGTCAGATAGATTGCGACCTTCAGAATCCGATCAAACCGCTTGCATCTGGCGTAGTACTCGTGTTCATAGCGCAGTTCTTTTCGGAAATATCCGCTCTCTATCATCGGTTCGTTTTCCGCCTGCTTCAGCATCGCAGTCGTTGCCCGCAGAACAGGCAATTTTTCTAATTCTTTTCGCTTCATTCGTTTATACCGCCTCACATTCTTCAAAATTGTCATCATACCAGGTATCCGGCAGACGCTCCTTGCCGTCGATCACGCACAGCGAAAGATGCTCGATCTTCGGTCCGTTCACAGCTTCTCTGGCAAATGCCAGAATATCTCCGAGCTTGCCCTTTGCGCGCGGGTGCTTGCCGCGCACGACGGCATAGCCATTCCATGCCTGCGCACGTTCTCTTTTGACATCACAGCCATCCGGCATCTGCGGATGGTCTGCCATATACGCAAGCGCATGCAGGAAAAACTCCTGTGGCTCCAGCTTTCGGAGCACCCAGAGCTGCGTGCAGGAGATTCTGGAATCTACCGCATCCTCATCCAGATCGCCGCACGGACGAACCAGATAGTATTCCGAGTTCTGAAAATCCCCATAATAGCGCAGGCAGTCCATCGGGTTTGCTGCGCAGTGGAAACCGTTTGCCTGACAATTTGCCTGTTCCGTTACATTCAAGCCCATCTTTAGCTGATAGCCAAGGCAGACCATACCTGGGCACATTCCTTTATAAGCGATCATCCGGCCATGCCTCCCATCAGATCAAACATAGAAAACTGTTCTTCATCGGGCGATTTCTCCGGCTGCGGCATTTGAATGACCTGCTCCGGTTTTGCAGTCTTTGTCTCAGCTTTTGTCTTCTCCTTTTTGGGCTGACGCTTGGATTTGACTGGCGCACCCGGATACGGTTTTGGAACAAACGGTTCCTCCTTGATCTCATCCTCTTCGGCGTTTGCATCCCGGAAATATTCCTCTGCCCAGTCATAACAGGTATCCTCCGGCACATCGCCGCCGTAAATGCCGTTTGGCTGCGGCTCCATGCCGTTATCCTTCATTTCCGCAAGCAGATATTCCCGCGCTTTCCGGTTGATGAATTGCAGACAATGTGTCATACTCTTGCGCGGGTGCATGACCATCCGCGCGAACGCTGGATCACTGAGACAGAGCGTCTGCACATACTCGGAAACACACTCCTTGAGGTTCCGCCGCGTCAGCCGCTCGGTTTCTCTTTTCATGCGTTCCATTGATGCTTTGATCAGCTCCATCTCGCTCATCTGCTCGATTTTTGCAAGCGCAGCCTGTTCAGCAGTACGCTTTTCCGCCTGCTGCCGCTCCCATTCCGCTTTCCGTTTGGTTTCTGCTTCCTCGTGCCGACGGCGCTTTTCTGCTTCCGCTGCTGCAGGATCTTCCTGCTCTGCTTCCGTTTTGGCAACCGACTCCGCCGCAGGCTCCTTGCTCGGCACTTCCGAAGCGGCGGCAGCTTTTTTTTGCTCGTGCTGCTGGATCAGCTTTGCCTGCAAGCTCTGTATTTCGGCCGCTTTGGAATCGTGTCCGTCCAATTCTGTCTGCTGGTTTTCCAGATCAAGCTCTGAAAATACGCCCATGATAAAGCTCCTTTCTGATAGAAAATGGACGCAGCGATCCTGCTGCGCCCATCCATGTGTTATACCCGATAGATCAGCGTGCTGAATGCGTCAAAGCAGTAGCACACGAATCCCGGATATTCTGCGGTCTTTCGTTTGATTTTCCTCTGGATCTCAGCGGCAGCATTTTCGCTCATGCTGTCTGCATCCTCCCAGAGCATTGCCGTAAAGCTGGCGCCGTCCTGTACTTCGCGGACATGCGCACCAAGATCCTGGCAGAATGTGCGAAGCTGCACAATCTCATCTCGCTCGTCCATATCTCTCTGGTCGCGGTCATTATGTCGTGACTGCTTTCAGCTTGACCTGAATTGTAATCTCGTCGGAGCGCAGAATGACATGGTCGATTTTTGCTTCAAGAACCCCCGGCATGGCCGTTTCCGGTATTTCATATAAGCAGCGGAAGCGGCCGATGACCTTCCGGTCCGTCTTCACGACTACGGGGACCTCGTCGCTGAGAACGCCGATCTGATTTGCGAAATCCAGAACCGTAATTTTTCTCATATGCTGTCTCCCTTCATTTTTGTATTGGCCGCGCCAGCAGCGGAGAAAACGCCACCGGCACGAACTGCTTCATATCCCGATAGTAATACCGCCGCTTTTCCGCATCGTACAGCTCCAGTACATCGGACGGTGCAATGCAGCGCCCCGGATAGTCTGCGGGCAGCTTGCCGTTATAGCGGTCAAATACACGCTCCAGCACAGCCAGATCCGGTTCATCCTTCGGACAATAGAGCGTTTCATCGCGCACCAGCCGGTACTCGCTCGCGGGCGGCTGCTGAAAGCCTGCCTTGTGGAGCGCGTCGATCCCGGAGAATGCAAACGGTTTCGTTTTCTCCGTGTCCGTAAATTCCAGCTGATAAATGCGGCAGCCGAGCTGCTTACGCTGTGCGTTCAAAAGTTCTGCCAACCGTGCGTTGCCGCCGGGCTGCAGAAAAGCGTGATATTCTTCGTCCAGCAAGCCAAGGTATGCCTGCAAGGGCACACCATCCGGCTGTGCCTTGTGCCATCGTTCCACGCAGGCGTCTATCTCGGAAACCTCGCACACACCATGCAGATACCGCTCCCGGAACGTCATTGTTTTCGGTACTTTCCCAGCGTTCTTCCGGAGCGCAAGCTGCCAATCATCTAGACCCTTATAGTTGGGATTCCACGTCAGCCGGCGGCATTGCAGTCCGTGCTTTCGTGCCATCAGATAGATCTTGGAGGCACCTTTCTCAACGTGAACATTCCGATACTTGTCCATGTCCTGCGCCTCAATGATCTCCTCCGTGCCGTTCTTTTTGAGGAACGCAAACAGCTCATCCAGCTTGGACACGTTGTTCGCTCCGGCGGTCGCCGCAAAGGTGCGGTTCATCAAGGCATGGCAAATGTCAGCCTTGAGTAACCCCTCCGTCACATAGACCACTCTGGAACACGGATCGCCAACAAAGTGGATGGGGCTTTCCGAGGATGTCCCCATCGGTTTGCTGCTCGACGACAGCCAGAGGTACTTCGTGCCCTCCTTATCGGCGGGCGCGTTTTCCTCCCGGATGGGGATATCCAGCCGGATCTGCGCACCGCAGACAAGTCCGTCCGCGCTTCTGGCTGGGATCAAAATCCCAGCCGTGCGTGTTCCAAATCGTACTGTCCATCTGCCGTCCTCCGCCAGATAAAAGCCGGGGACACCCTGTACGATGCAGCCCTGCTTCAAAAGCCGCGCCGTCAGACTTTTGCAGAGATAATGCGGCGGGGTGCTTTTGAAGCCGAACCGTTCGACCTGGTCGTCCGTCAGACCGCGCACCTCACGCAGATGCGCACGGTGCTTCGGCGTCAGCGACAGCATGGAAAACAGCATCGAAAGCGTCTGATGGATTGCCTGTCTGGGTGCTCTGACCGACTGCGCGATTTCCTGCGGCTGCCGGTTCTGGTAGCTCTGATACTCTGACGCGTAATCTCCGGTTTGAAGCGCTTCGCAGATCTCCCGATAGGCGTCCGCGTTGCTGATGCCGTAGACCTTTGCATAGAGCGCCAGCATCCCGCCGGATTCCTGACAGTAATTACAGTGCCATACGTCCCGTGACGTTTTCAGGTAGAGCTTGCCGCGATGATCGCCGCAAAGCGGGCAGTCCACATACAGAAAGTCTGGGCCGCGCCTGCGGATATTGAGCCGCAGCAGCGATGCAATGTCTGTAATGTGGAACGGAAACTGCGAAGAACCGGCTTTGATAATGGTCACACCCTTTCATCCAAACCTGACGCTTCATCCGGCTTTCTGCTGCAGATTGTCCAGCAGAACAGATGCAGCGGCTTTGAGAATGTTGTCCGCCTGATCGCAGCCATAGAGATACCACTTGAGGCTCGCCGGGCGGCGCTGCGCGACCTGTTCGAGCGTCCAGCCGCGGCAGGTGCCGATCTGCACCACAACGGCCTTTGCCTCGTCCACCGTCATACGCTGCGTGATCTCGCTGACATCCATATCTGCCGTATAGGACGCGGCCTGCGGCTGTTCTGCAAGCTCTTCTGCGGCTTCTTCCTGCTGAGGCGGCAAAACATGAAGATCAGGTACTTCTTCCTGTGCTGCACTGACCGACTGCTCCTGCCGCACATCTACCGCAACGGACGTAAAGCCGTCCGTAACGTTCTGCACATCAGACGCGGTTGTTTCCGCAACGTGCTGTTCAGTGGGCGCAGAATCCATATCCATCGTCGGCGCTGTTTCTGCGGCAGTTTCCTTCGCAATGGGTGTACTGGGCACTTCGATTTCCTCGGCAGCTGCTTCTGCGGCTTCCGTCTGAATCGGCACTTCCGACCCAAACAGCTCGCCGCCGTAGTCGCGGCTCACGTCGCAGAACTGGATGCCGAAACCGGCGTTTTCCAGCGCCATGTTGAGCGCATCCTCCTGTGCGGCACGGAGAAATTCCCCACCGGGGATATTCTCCCTGCGCTGTTCGGAGGTAAAGCTGGCGGCCGGAACCGGATCGTCCTTGCTGAAATAAACCTGCGCTTCGATAATTGCCAGCTGATCGCTGATGCGCAGCGGCTTCAGGAGCATTCTCCCGTTCGGGCAGGCCAGACGGAACCAGAGCCGCTTATAGCGGAGATCCAGCTTCCAGACCGGATGCCCGGTTTTGACGGAGATCGTTTTGCGCAGGAGTTTCATCGGGTCAAAGCCCGGCACCTTGCGCAGCTGCTGCACGGCGGCGTTGTTCATCACGGTGGATTTGTTGTCATTCATTTCTTAGAACTCCTTCCATAAATAAAATAAGAGATGACTGCGCAAATTCTGCACATCCATCTCAACTTAACCGGCTTTTTTCAATTTCTGCTCTGTCGCGCCCTGCGGCAGAGCCTTTTGTCTGAATACCTGATTGTACTTTAAGATCCGTTCGGCAAGGCAGGTGTTCCGTTTGACCTTTCTGCCGGAGTGGATCGCCAGAAACAGCGCACGCTTCTGCCCGACCAGAATCACACGCTTCTTTGCGCGTGTCACGGCGGTGTAGATCAGGTTCTTCGTCAGCAAAATGCGGTGTGCCATCAAAATGGGAATGATGACCGTTTCGTACTCCGAACCCATCGACTTATGGATCGTAATGGCATATGCCGATTCCAGATCACCGAGCTGGCTTTTGGAATACTCCACGATGCGCCCATCATAATCCACGCACAGCTTATCGGGTAGGATCTTGCAAATGCTCCCAATGTCGCCGTTGAACACACCCTTGAATTTTTGCCCGCACGCGGAATCATAGCCTTCCAAACTGTAATTGTTCTTGGTCTGCATCACACGGTCATGCAGGCGGAAAATACGCTCTCCGAACATAAGCTCCGGAATCTTTTCCGTATGCGGATTGACCGTCTCGCGAATCAGCGCGTTCAGTCCGTTGGAGGACGCTTCTCCGTCCGTCCGATAGGGCGAGATGATCTGAAGCTGTCCAATGGACGTATCCTGCAATTCCCGCAGATAGAGCGTCTGGATCTGCGCTGCGGCTTCCTCCTGATTTTCTGCCTTGACGAACTGAAAATCCGGACCGTAGAACAGGCTGCTGTTTTCCTCGTTGATGAATTTGGCGTTGTAGGCGATCAGGCTGTCCTTGGACTGACGGAAAATCTCATCGAGAACCGTCACCGGCACGATGCCGCTTCCGATCAACTCCGCGAACACGTTGCCCGCACCGACGCTCTCCAGCTGATCGACGTCGCCCAACAGCAGGAGTTTCGTGTCCTTCTGTAAGCGCGTAAACAGCTGATGCGCCAGCCACATATCCACCATGGACGCCTCATCCACGATCAGAAAATCAACTTGCAGCGGCTGATCCTGCTTGTCCTTGCTGCAAAAATCGCCCTGCAAGCCAAGCAGACTGTGCAGCGTCAGTGCATCCAGCATCCCGGTGCTCTGCGCCATGCGTCGGCTGGCCTTGCCGGTCGGTGCGGCGAGGACGATGCGGTTTTTGGGGTGCAAAATCCGGTAGACCTCGATGATAGCTTTCAGAACTGTCGTCTTGCCGGTGCCGGGGCCGCCGGTGATAATGGAGAGATTCCGCTCCATCGCCACCTCAACGCCGCGGCTCTGCCGCTTTGTTAAGTGCAAGCCGAGTTTTTGCTTGACCTGCTCCAGTGGAAGCGTCACGTCAATTTTTGCCGTGTGTTCCATGAGCATGGCTGCCGCCTTTGCCGCAGTCTCTACCTCCTGCATGAAAATATGCGGAAGGTACAGCCGACCACCGTTGGAAACAATCTCGTTGTCTTCTGCCATCTGCTGCAATTTCTGCTCTACCTCCGCGCGCCTGACCTGCATCTGGGGCAGCGGGATCGGCTCGTTGAGAAATTGCATGGATTCTGTGATCAAGGCATTGACCTCCAGATACAGATGCCCGTGCTGCCGCGCGTTTTCCAGCGCACAAATCATCGCGCCGTGGATACGAACCGGATCATGCAGATCGCCGCCGGACTTGCGGATGATCGTATCGACACGCCGAAAACCAAAGCCGGATATTTCGCAGAGCCGGAACGGGCTTTTCCGCAGAATGTCCGTGCAGGCAGGCCCAAAGTGCTGATAGATCTTCATCGCCGTCACGGGCGTGACCTGAAACGGGGTCAGCAGCTCCATAATGTCCCGCATGGCGCGGCTTTCTGCGTAGCACGTCTTGATCTCCTCCAGCTTCTGCTCCGTGATGCCGCGGATCTCCAACAGCTTCCCCGGATGGAATTCCAGCACGTCGAGCGTATCTGTGCCGAACCGCTGGACAATGCTTCTGGCTGTACTTTCTCCAATGCCCTTGAGAAGACCCGATGAAAGATAGCTCAGAAGTCCTTCCGTTGTCGGCGGCACAAGCTCGTGCCAGTGCTCCACATGGAGCTGCAGGCCGTACTTGCCCTCTTTCCAGTCACCTTCGATCTCCAGCTTGACGGAATCCGTCTGCGGCAGTCCATAGCCAACGGCTGTAAACCGCAGCATCCGGTCTCGGAACGTGTATTGGGAACGAGCTTCTTCCGGTACGGACGGATCATCCGTGCGCATCCGAAGAATGGTGTATTTGCTGGCTTCATTGAAGTAGATGAGCTTGTCATAGACTGCAATCATTCGTTTTTTCACCTCACTTATGCGGCTGGCTACGCCGCAATTTTGATGCTGAACCGTCTGGACTCCGACGTTTCTACAAACTGCTCGTAGATCTCCGGATAAACCTCCCGCAAGCGAACCAAGTTGTCCTTGGAGATGCCCTGCCTGCGAATGGGATTGTAGGAGATAACGTAGCTTTGTTCACCGTCCGCGCAGGTCGCGCAGTCTTTGCCGTCCAGCTCGCTGACAAGCAAGCCTTTGAGCTGCTGCATCTGCGCATCCAGCTGTGTGACCTGTTTTGCAAGCACGCCTTTCTGCTCCTGAAGCTGCAAATACTGATGAATCTGCGGTAGCTGCGGCGCGCCGAACGCTGCCGGCGGCAAATCTCTCCGGTCAATGCCTTTCCATCTCTGCAAACTCTGCAAGATAAGGTCGCCGCTTTCCGTATAGTCCGGTGGCTGGTGCTTCTGCACATGGTCGTTCCAGAACGCATCCTCCAGCGCGATCAGCTCCGACTCATAGGCATAGTCCCGGTCCAAATGCCGGATGATGACCTCATCCTCATTGTTTCCATACAGGCAGCAGAAGTAGACCCTGTCCAGATTCATGACTGACATATAATGCCGACCCTGAGATTCGTAGTACACCGGAACGATCTCCTCGCCGTTGTACCACCAGTTTTCTCGGGCGTTATAATTTGTCGTCTTGATCTCCAAAATGGCATTGCTGCCGTCCGGAAGCTCCACAAGGTAGTCCAGATCCGCCAGCATCCACGGATACAGCGGGTGCTGGAACATGACCTTCCGCTGAAAGATATGCAGCCCGGTTTTCTTCGCAAAAATCCGCGCAACCAGATCCTCTAGCAGATGCCCCATCTCCAGCGCGACCCAGTTTTCATCCATGTCTGCCTTTACGACGCTCAGCTTGTCGTAGTACAGATCCCGCGCTGTCCGCCAGGGCGAAATGCCGAGGATCACAGCAGCGTCGCTGCCGCCGATGCCCCGCCGCCGATAGGACAGCCATTCTTCGTTGCTCAGATTGCTCGTGTCTACCAACTCCTGCGGCTCATACATCAAGCGCAGCACCATTTCGTTCTCCTTTCTTCCATACCCGCAGCCGTACCACACGCTTCCGCTCGTGAACCGCTTTGCGATGATACGCCGCAGACTGCCGCTGCCGTCCTCCGGGACGCCATTTCTTTCTTGTTTTCATTTGGTTACCGCCTTTCTCAAAAAATATATCCTCAAAGCCTTTCGGCATTTGGGCAAAAAAAGAACGGGAACTTCCTGCGGCGCAGATTCTTCTGCGTCGCGGTCATTCCCGCAATCTGTGGGCGTTGCGCCCAAAAAGAAATCCGGTAGAAAGCTGTCCTGCGGACATGGCAACTCTACCGGAAATCGTAAAAGCCTGACAATACGTGTGCAAGTCGGAATACTCCGAACGTTGCGGCAAACGCACCGCAAGCAGTATGCACAAATCTCAATTACAAGCCAACTTTACCACAAGATATTGTGGTTGTCAAGGAAGCAGCGGCTTACGGCCACGCGGATATCAGTTCTCCCCGAAGATACTCATACTTCGGAAGCTGCTCAAAATACGGCTGCCAGCGGCGCAGGATCTCGGCACGCTCCAACGGGTCTGCCGTTTCCATAGAATGTTCATTCTCTGTCAGCAGAAGAACATCCAGCGCAGTGTCCTCCAGCATGAGTCTGCACAGTTCTTCTGCCGTATCGACGCGCCGCGCAGTATCCACATAGTCATAGTCCGGCGCAATATCCAGCAGGACATATCCCACCTTGTCTGACCATACAAGGTCAAAGGCATCGCTTTCCTTCAGCCGTTCCGCAAACACCGAGATCACCTGTTCCAGCTTCTGTTTTTCCTGTTTTGTGTAGATCATAATAAGTTCCTCCTATGTGTGTTTGATCCGTCACAAATCATAGCATATAAAAAATTTTTTCTCAGCTGTGCAGAAAAAGTCGAAGCAGCCCCTATTTTTTAAGTGTAAAGACCCTCAAGCAGTGCACCTTGACAACCGAATACCCATCTGGCAGGGAGATACAGCAGCCGCGGACAGTATGCGACGATATGAGCGTACCCACGGCCCAACGCTGCACAGCAGCGACTGCAATACGCGCTCTTGACCGGAGCGTAGGAACGGACTGCCGGATGGCACAATTTGTTGAATTTCGCGTCATTGATCCGTAAAAGAAAATATAGGGGGTTTTATTATGTTGGATAACACAACAGCTACAAGCTCTGCTCTCAATACCGAACAACTTCTTACCGTCGATACGCCAACGCTTTGCAAACTTCTTTGCTGCGGACGCTATACCGCTATTCAGATTGGGGATCTCGCGCACGCGCGTATCGTCACAAACAGCCGTGTTCTTTGGAGTGTACAACGCATCAAGGAGTATGTCTACAAAATCGCCTGTTGATAGAACCTCCACAACAAACAAGAGAAGGTGATCTTCTATGGCAAGTTGCAAAAAAGACGCAAAGGGTCGGAAGTTAGGGAAGGGGGAAACCTATCGATCTGATGGCCGCTACTGCTACTCTTACACGATCTGCGGCGAACGAAAATGGCTCTATGCCTCTGATTTGGCTGAGCTGCGTGAGTTGGAACGAAGAATTGAACATGACAAAGATGACGGCATCCGCACGCAGGAAGCCTCTAAAATCACGCTCAATGATATGTTTGGAACTTATATTGCCACAAAAACCAAGATTAAGACCAGCACCAGAGAAAACTATCTGTACCTGTGGAATAAATACATAAGACCCACACCGCTTGCGCACCAGTCTCTTATCAACATCAAGACCAGCGACATCAAGAAACTCTATGGAGATCTTCTTGCAAACGGTTTTCGTACAAATTCCTTGGACAGTATCAACAATCTGGTGCATCCGACCTTGGAAATGGCAGTTGATGACGATCTGATCCGCAAAAATCCGAGCAAGGGTGTTTATCGGGCACTGAAAGAAAAGGACTGCAAAAAACGCGTCGCACTAACACTGGCGCAGCAGCAGGCTTTTCTAAATTACGTCAATCAGAGTCCAGTTTATCACCACTGGACGCCGATTTTTGTAACGCTTCTTGGCACCGGAATGCGTATCGCAGAATGCGTCGGCCTAACACGAAAAGACATTGATTTTGAAAATGAGCTTATTTCCGTCAATCACAATCTACTATATCGAAAGATTGACGGAAAATGCCGTTTCCTGATCTCAACGCCAAAGACAGCAAGCAGCATTCGCTTCATCCCAATGTGCCCAGAGGTTCTGGCTGAGTTAGCTGGACTAGTTGCCATTCTGGATACGCTCTATGATACGCCCAGTCCAACGATTGACGGTTACACAGATTTTATCTTTCGGAATCGCTATGGGGACCTGCTGAATCCGCACAGCCTGAATCGTGCGATTGAGCGAATCATCCGAGACTACAACGCGGAGGAATTGAAGCTTGCCGAAGAAGACCAGCGACCTCCGCTATTGCTTCCACACTTCTCCGTTCACAGTCTGCGGCATACGTTCTGCACGCGGATGTTTGAGGTCGAGTCCAATCACAAGGTAATCCAAACAATTATGGGACACGCCGAGATCAGTACTACTCTGGATATTTATACACATATCACAGAGGACACCCTCAAAAATTCGGTACAAAACATGAGTGCAAAAATCAAACTTTTCGGATAAGAAAAACTGGAATGCACAGGGCATCTGTGCATTCCAGCTTCATATTGTGTCATATTGAATTCCGAAAGTGTGTCAAAAACGTGTCAAATTGGGAATTTAATACATTTTAGCACCTGCGGGAATGTGCGGATCGAGCATCAGAAGATGCAGCTTTTCAGCGCCTTCCTCGTGGTGAACAGCCGAGATCAGCATACCGCAGGAGTCGATGCCCATCATGGGTCTGGGCGGCAGATTCACGATGGCAACGCACGTTTTTCCAACCAATTCTTCCGGTTCGTAATATTCGTGAATGCCGGAAAGAATCACTCTGTCGGTGCCGGTGCCGTCGTCCAGGACGAATTTCAGGAGTTTTTTGGACTTTTTGACCGCTTCGCAGGCTTTGACCTTCACGGCGCGGAAGTCGGATTTCGAGAACGTCTCGAAGTCCACGAAGTCCTTGAACAGCGGCTCGATCTCGACCTTGGAGAAGTCGATGACTTCTTCCTTCTTGGTTTCTGCCGGAGCAGCTTCGCTCTTCGCTGCGTCCTTCTTCGGCATGTCGAGCGGCTTCATCGTCGGGAACAGGATGACGTCGCGGATGGTGTCTGCGCCGGTGAAGAGCATGACAGCGCGGTCGATGCCCATGCCCATGCCGCCCGTGGGGGGCATGCCGTATTCGAGGGCGGTGAGGAAATCCTCATCGAGCATTTCGGTCTCGTCGTCGCCGCGTTCACGCTGCTCGACCTGCTTCATGAAGCGTTCGCGCTGGTCGATGGGGTCGTTCAGCTCGGAATAGGCGTTGCCCATCTCCGCGCGGCAGATGAAGAACTCAAAGCGCTCGGTCAGGCGCGGGTCCTTGGGGCTGCGCTTGGTCAGCGGGCTGACCTCGACCGGGTACATGGTGATGAACGTCGGCTGCACCAGATGCTCCTCGACCTTCTGGTCGAAGCAGGCGTAGAGGGCGTTGCCCCAGGTCTTTTCAGCGGCGTCGGCAAGCTCAACGCCGACTGCCTTTGCCGCCGCAACGGCCTCTGCATCGTCGGTGATCGCATCGAAGTCGACGCCGACATACTTCTTGACGGCTTCCACC
>ENA-ORRA01000874-ORRA01000874.1-human-gut-metagenome-genome-assembly--contig:-NODE-874-length-24089-cov-3.837813_pt1 | contig 24089 bp, 19 predicted proteins | sample MGYA00242169_ERZ509122 | MGnify/ENA primary metagenome ERZ509122 (study PRJEB26280, sample SAMEA2338650) | human gut metagenome | biome: human gut; feature: human-associated habitat; material: faeces...
GAGTAATTTTATCTTACATCAGTTTGGAGGTTTACACAAACTTTGGGATACTCCCACATCCTGATACCGCACCTCTTTTAATTTTTCATAGTAGAATTTTTCATGTGCTTCACTGATAAATACAATTTCCTGTTTCTTTGTGTTTTTTGCTCCTAACGCTGTGTTGTTCATGTTCTTTTCCTCCTTGATGTCAAACGGATATTCGCAATCCGCTTTGCTACTTGCTCATAACACTATCTGTTGCTGCCGCACCATATAGTGTTAAATAATTGACTATAACAGAAAAGGACGAACTCATCTTCTAAAATGAATTCGTCCTTTCAGGCACAGTTATTAGGTTGTTTCAATACATCTCACAGGTTATTCCGTATTATTGGGTAATTTTTTGATGTACTAACCCTCATTTGATGTACTATTTCAGGAAGAAAAACCCTTTTATTCTTCTGCAAAAAGTTTCTGCTTCCGCTCAATCATCTCATCAATTCTCTCGATATACTGCCCGACATCCTTGACATTCTCGCATCGTTCGATCCGATGAGTGCCGTCCGGATTTGGCTGATTCCAGACACGTTTTGTCGAAGCTCCTGCTCCGCACGCCACGATGGTCTGTTTTTCCTCCATGATCAGAATATTATAAACTCCCGCTTTTCCTTCTTTCGCATAACCGACATTCTCAAGGTTTCCCGCCATTCCCTTCTGGCGGTACAGATAATAAGGGAACAGGTCCATCTTCTTCGCATAGGAAGCGGTCAGGTCCATATGTTCCTGCGTGTTGACCATCTTATAATCTTTATAGTCTTCCTTGAACATATTTAAGCGCGCCGCGCGTTTTAGTGCCAGAGAGTGAACAGTCAGATTGTCCGGTTTTAACTGCATGATCTGCTCTAATGTATCGCGTACGTCCTCTAAAGATTCTTCCGGCAGTCCCATAATGAGATCCATATTAATATCATCAAATCCAAGTTCTCTTGCGATCTTAAAACTTTCCACAGTCTGTTCTACCGAATGGCGCCTTCCGATCAGGTCGAGCGTTCTCTGCTGCATGGTCTGCGGATTGATGGAAATTCGTGTGATTCCCCATTTGCGCAGCACCTCTAATTTTTCTCTTGTGATGCTGTCCGGTCTGCCGGCTTCCACGGTAAACTCAAGGCAGTCTGACAAATCAAAACTACATTTAATTTTACGGATCAGACGGTCTAACTGATAAGGCTCTAATGTTGTCGGTGTTCCGCCACCGATATAAATGGAATTTAAATGCTTGTGATAAAACTTTGCCGCCGTATAATCAATCTCTTTTTCCAGTGCATCTAAATAAGCATCCACACGGTTCTTCCAGCTTACAAGCGGATATGATGTAAACGAGCAGTACAGGCAGGTCGTCGGACAGAACGGGATTCCGATATAAAGACTGTATCCGTTGTCATAATCAATTTTCTTTAAGATCGCATTTTCTCGTTCTGCAATATCGGTTGCAAGTTCAATCTTCTCATCGGAAGCAAAATAGGTATCCTTCATATACCGGTAGATCTCCTCCCGGCTTTTTTCTTCCTCCAGCAATTTCATAGGAATCTTCGTTGGACGGATTCCGGTCAGGTTTCCCCATGGAAGTGTTCGTTTCGTATAATCACAGAGCATACGATACAGCATCTGCTTCAGCTGATTTTTCGTCCACACGCGATCCGAAAAATCTACCTGAATTGTCTCACCCGGTATCTCTTTTACTTCTTCCTGACCCGGTTTTTCATTTGCCTGCGCATCCTCATTTGCATGCACGATCTCCTGCCATGTGATCTGAATCGTATCTTCCCCGTAGTTTACCTGCATGCGGATATAGATTTTTTCATCATATTCTTTTTTTTCTGCCGACACACCCACATACTGTTCCGGGAAAAATGCCTTGATCAGAGAATGAATATCATATTCAAATTCCGGTTTATTTAATAAAACTTCTATCATCCCAAAACCTCTCACTTACAGATACGGATTATACATCCGCTCTGTCCCAATCGTTGTAATATCATTGTGTCCGGTGTACACGGTCGTTTCATCCGGAAGCGGCAGAAGTTTCTCCTTAATGGAGCGGATGATCTGTGCTGCACTGCCCTTTGGGAAATCGGTGCGTCCCACCGATGTGCAAAAGAGGGTGTCCCCGGAAAAAACTACATTCTGATACGGGAAATAATAGCAGCAGCCACCCACCGTATGTCCCGGTGTATGGAATACACGGATATGAAAACCGGCAAGGTCGATCTCCTGCTCATTCTTCAAAAATACATCCGCATGATAGGTCTTTTGTACACCTTCCCAGCCGCTTAAATTGAGAGACGGCGTATCTAAAGTCTCTTTTTCATGCTCCTCGGCATATATTTTGATATCAAAATGTTTTGCAAGTTCCTCCGCTCCACCCGCATGGTCAAAATGTCCATGTGTCAGCAAAATTGCGATCGGTGTCAGCTTTTCCTGACAAATCTTCTTGGCAAGTTGATCTGCACTTGCCCCCGGATCGATAACCAGTACTTCTTTTGTGTCATCGTTGATCGCAAAATAACAGTTTGTCTGTACCGGACCAACTACATATTGTTCTACTTTCAATGGTGCCATAGTTTCCCCTTTCCTGTCTGACAAAATCTTTTTCTTTACAGAAAAACTGGCTGCCCATCTGGATGCGGTTCATGTTTCCCACAACCTTCTGACAACCAGTTCTTTTAGCCCGTCGTTCTCTCTATATCAATGATACTCTCGATCTGCCGCAGTCTCTCCACAACGCTTGTAAGTTCTTCCCTGCCCTTCGTGCTGAAAGATACATCGATTGTTGCAATTCCCTGCTTGCTTGTTTTGGAGTGAATCGAATCAATATCGATCTCACGCTCTGTAAATACCTTTGTGATATCCACGAGAAGACCGGTTCGGTTATTGCCGTAGATCTTGATCTCTGCACGGTACAGGCCACTGCTGCCGGACTCTTCATCATGCCTGCCACTCGGCATCGATCAGACGCTCACGCTCCATATCAGACAGATTGATAATGTTGATACAGTCTGTTCTATGGATGGAAACACCTCGGCCTCTGGTTACAAATCCAACGATCTCGTCTCCCGGTACCGGACTGCAGCACTTTGAAAAATGCACTGCCACATCATAAAGTCCTTTTACAATGATACCGCTCTTGGAATGTTTCTGTACGACCTTATCTTTATTCTCGGCAATGGTCTCAAGCACTTCATCATCCGTGATACACGCAAGATGGTCTTTTTTGTATTCCTCATACATGCGGTTTACGATCTGACCTTCTTTTAAACCACCATGTCCGATCGTTGCAAGGCAGGAATTCCAGTCATGGAAACCATATTTTCTTAAAATTTTCTCCTGATATTCCGGCTTATTGATATCCGGGAAATTGATTCCCTTGGATTTTGCCGATGCGATCAAAAGTTCCTTGCCGTGTGTAATATTTTCTTCTTTTAACTCACTGCGGAACCACTGATTGATCTTATTTTTCGCCTGGGTGCTTTTTACAATATTTAACCAGTCACGGCTCGGTCCCTTTGAATTCTGGGAAGTGATTACTTCCACACGGTCACCGTTCTGGATGATGTAGTCGATTGGAACCAGTTTTCCGTTGACTTTTGCACCGATCATCTTATTGCCGACCGCGGAATGAATACTGTAAGCAAAGTCGATCGGCGTGGAACCGGTCGGAAGATTCTTGACATCTCCGGTCGGTGTAAAACAGAATACCGTATCGGAAAACAGGTCAAGATCGCTCTTTAGCAGGCTCATGAACTCTTTATTATCTGACATGTCGCGCTGCCACTCTAAGATCTGACGGAGCCAGCTCAGCTTTTCCTCTTCGGTAACGGTCATTGGCTGGGACACACCGCCATTGTTACTTGCCTCTTTGTACTTCCAATGGGCAGCGATACCATATTCAGCTGTACGATGCATCTCAAAGGTACGGATCTGTATCTCAAACGGCTGACCGGTCGGTCCGATCAGAGTCGTATGGAGTGACTGGTACATGTTCGGCTTAGGCATCGCAATGTAGTCTTTAAACCGTCCCGGAATCGGCTTATACATCTCATGAATCACACCGAGTGCTGCATAACAGTCCTTGACGGAATCCACGATGATGCGGATGGCAAACAGATCATAAATCTGGTCTAATGTCTTGTGCTGATTGACCATTTTTTTGTAAATACTGAAGAAATGTTTTGCACGTCCGTCAACCTGTGCAGGAATTCCTGCATCTTTGATGTGCTGACGCACTTCTTCCACCAGTTTCTGTACATATTCGTCCCTGACACTCTTGCGCTGTGCGATCTGATGTACCAGATCATAATAGGCATCCGGCTCTAAATACTTGAGTGAGAGATCGTCCAGCTCGATCTTGATCTTGGAAATACCAAGACGCTGTGCGATTGGTGCGTAAATATCCATCGTTTCACGCGCTTTTTCCTTCTGCTTCTCAGGTGTCATGTATTTGAGCGTACGCATATTGTGAAGACGATCCGCAAGCTTGATCAGGATAACACGGATATCCTTTGCCATTGCAAGGAACATCTTACGAAGATTCTCTGCCTGAACCTCCACTTTATCCGCATCATAAGAGAGCTGTCCTAATTTGGTAACACCATCTACCAGAAGAGCAACCTCATCTCCAAACTCCTGTGCAATCTGTTCATCCGTCATAACAGTATCTTCCACAACATCATGTAAAAGTCCTGCAACGATCGTCTCCTTATCCAGCTCTAACTCCGCTAAAATAATCGCAACACACAATGGATGGATGATATATGGCTCGCCGGACTTTCTTGCCTGTCCCTCATGTGCATCCCTCGCAACATGATATGCTTTCTCGATCAGCGATATATCTGTCGATGGATGATACTTTCGCACGCTGGCGATCAGTTCGTCATATAGTTTTTCCGGACTCTCAAACTCTTTCATCGGCTTGATGTTATCGTCCTCTTCTTTTACTTTTTTTTGCAGATCCAGTGATTCTGATGAAAAATCCGCCATGTGCCTCACCCACTTTATCCCTTTTTTAGTAGTTTATATTATATTTTATTTTTATGGAAAATGCAACGTTTATTGATGATATCATGCCCCGCTTTTGCTTATGGTATAGCGTTTCATGCATTTTCCGTCCAGATCCATTTCCTCCCGGAACATAAATCCCAGTTTTTCTGCCAGACATTCCGATGCTTTATTTCCTTTCTGGATCAGACAGTTTAATTTATCGAATTCAAGAAAATTCCATGCGTAACCGATCACAGCAAGACAGACCTCTGTTGCATATCCTTTTCTCTGATACGATACGTCGATCATATATCCAAGTTCCGGCTCACCTTCACACACCTCACGATTCTCGATCCCGACCCGCCCGATCAGTTTTCCCGTCGCCTTTTCGATCACGACCCACATGCCGTACCCATAAAGGCGGTACATATAGTTAATATACGACCGCTGATACTCTTTTTCCTTTTCGTATTCATACAGCGGGTCTAAATATTCCGTCATTCCCTCCCCGGCATACAGTGCAAACAGGCTGTCTAAATCATCCAGCGTGATCTCCCGCACGATGCAGCGTTCTGTCGTGACGATCGTCCACGGAATACCATGTTTACGTTCATACGCACGAAGCAGAAACGTTTCATCCACTTCCTCAAGACCTTCGATTAACATAACCGCAGCCTGCATTCCCTGTTCTTCGATTCCCTCCGTCACTTCATCTGTGCTGTCATTACAATTCACGTTCTGACTACCAATTTCTGTAATCACATCGTCCGGTACTTCTCCTGTGCTCTCATTCTCTGCTCCACCCGGTCCGATATATCCCAGCGTTGCCATTCCAAGCTGATCCATATTAGAAATAATGTGCCCATCTGTAGAGATGAGCACACTTTCTTCTGGCGGGAACAGAGAAAACTCTGCTCTGCGATTGGCATTATTTTTCCCTGTTACCACCAGTTTCAGATCCGGTTCCGGTCTGATATTCTGTTTTAAATAATCCAGTTCCCGCTCCGGGAGTCTGTCTGCTATTATAAATCTTAATTCCGGCATCGTATTTCACATTACCTCAATCGCTTATTCTAAGGTATCCTCTTCTGTATCCGGTTCCGGCACGACCGGATCTGTGGCATAATCATATTTGATATCATCATATCCCCATCCGGCAATGATATCTTTTGGTTTGCCATCTACCATAACTGTTTTATAGGTCGTTATTCTTACAAAATAGCGTTTGCCCTTGGTAAGTCCCTTGATCGTATATTTTAATTTATTGCTGTTTTTGATCTTGATCAGATGGATATCTTTTTCCGGTGTCGAATAAAAACCACCTTCTCCATCCGTATACTGGATCATATAACCGGTAATCTGCTCTTTGGTCTTCTTTGGTACATTCCAGCTTACCGTAGCAGAATTTGACGTCATCACCAGATCATTCAGCATTGCATTCTGCGGTGCGATCGTAAACTCCCGGATGATCGTTCCGCGGAAATCACCTTTTAATTTAATCTGAATACGATGCACTCCGATACTCCTGCAGTCTGTCAGATATTTTACGGAATAATTCTTTTTCGGAACCGTCTTTCCGGTATAATTACGTTTTACCGTTACTGCAGGTTTATGTTTCTTTCCGTCGTAGACATAAGTTGTCTCTCTCTGCCAGTTATCATCCGCAAGACACACATACAGGCTGGTTGACTGTACTAGCGGCCATTTGTTTTTGATGGAACGGTTATTTTTAAAAGTAGACTTTTTAATTCCAGGAATCTGTGTCCATGAACTTAAGTCTGTATAGGAGAGAAGATTCTTCGTCTTATCCAAAGACTCCTTTGAATCGATCACTTTAAATGTATTATATATTTTACGCTCTCTGCCATTGATATCGCGAAGTCCCCAGTAAAAGCCCTGATCCACATCCGACTGCGGTTCGGTATCTCTCGCATAGATAAAGGATTCGATCATCTTATTGCCTTCGCTGATATAGTAAGCATACGCATATGTTGCTGCCTGCAGCTCTTCTCCCTGTGTCGAATTGAACGCCTGCTCTGCAAGCATGATCGTTGCATCTTTGCCGATCTTCTTTTTTACATATTCCGTCAGGACAGAAATATTTTTCATGGTAATGATCGTGGAATCCACACCACTGCCTGCTAAAGAGTCATCCCAGAATTTTGGCTCCACAAGTCCCTGTGAATATGCATGATATGCAATGTTTGGACAGATCTTCCCCTGCGCTTTCAGTTTCGAATAAAATGTGTCCAGTGTCTTCTTCGTCGAGAAAAAGCTGTTTCCGCCTCCATCGACATCCTGATTCCAGTTATAATCAAGGCTGATATATACCTTTGAATGGCTGCTGACACTCTTTGTGGCATTATATGCAATGCGGAATGCCCGCGCATAATCATCCATATACGCACTTAAACTTTTTCCGCCCGCATAGTTCCAGTCATAAGGGCTGTCAACCTCATTTCCTAAGATCCATCCGGACACCAAATGCTGTTCATTGCCAAATTTCTCTGCCATGTAACTCATAAATGCTTCCCAGGTACGGCATCCTGCTGCTGATGTTGTCTTAATGGAAGAGAATATTTTTCCACCGCCATAACTCATTTTGCCCGCCTGGCCTTTTGCGTCTTTGCCAAGAAGCAGGATCACATATACTTTGGATCCATCGTCAATATACTGACGCACCTGATCCTGCAGCCAGTTTACACGATCCCTGTCAAATGTATATTTTTTCCCGCGGTATTTATACACCTCTTTATTTCCGCAGTCTTTGTTTAAAATTTCTTCAATTGACCAGTTTAAGACAACATGCTGTGTACGAAGCTTTTTTACGGATGTATGGTCTGCCCAGTCCGGCTGCAGTCCCTTTTTAGAGGTAGTCTTTACGCCGGTTCCGGTGTAGGATGCTAATACTTCCGGATTGGTAATGTACTGTGCACCGCTTATTGCTGCATATTTTTTCCCTTTTTTGTATGCAGCCACAAATTTCTGACAAAGCATACTGCTTTTATATTTTACGGAAAATGTAACTGTACCTTTCTTAAAGTTGGCCGAAGCCACCGGTTTTCCGGTAAGCTTTGCATTCTCTTTTACATTGGCATCCACCGAAAACAGGTAAAGCTTGTTTCCCATTCCTTTCTGTTTTCCGGCAACTTTTGCTTTTACTGTCACCTTGCTGCCACCGGAATTTAGTTTACAGGATACTAACTGTACCGGCTTTCCAGCTGCATAAACCTCTGTCTGTGCACCGGGAAAAAGCCCTGCTGCCAGGATTGCAACGAGACAGATACAAATGATTTTTTTTAATATTTTCATAACTTACATTCCCCTGTGATTTATCTATCGTGTACTGCGCCTACGAGTTCTTTGATATCTTTTACCTGATAACGCTCCATATAATCGCGGATTCCGTCAACAATCTCCATGGTTACCTGTGGATTGGTAAAGTTTGCTGTTCCGACAGACACTGCCGTTGCTCCCGCAAGGATCATCTCGATCGCATCATCTGCATTCATGATCCCGCCCATACCAACGATCGGGATATTTACCGCCTGTGCGGTCTGATATACCATGCGCACTGCAACCGGATGCACGGCAGGACCTGACATGCCGCCCGTTCTGTTTGCCAGTGCAAACGTGCGTCTGTGGATATCGATCTTCATTCCTGTCAGCGTGTTGATCAACGATAAACCGTCCGCACCGCCGGCTTCTGCCGCACGCGCCATCTCCGTGATGTCTGTTACATTCGGTGAAAGTTTCATGATGACAGGCTGTTTTGCATGCGCCTTGATCTCTCTTGTGATATCTTCAACCATCTTTGGATTCTGTCCAAAGGCAATTCCGCCCTCTTTTACATTCGGACAGGAAATATTGATCTCTAAAAGATCGACCGGCTGGTCTGCAAGTCTGTCCACAACTTCTATGTATTCCGACGTTGTATGTCCACATACATTGACCACAATTCTGGTATCATATTTCTTTAAGAAAGGAATATCGCGCTCAATGAAAAGATCAATACCCGGATTCTGAAGTCCGATCGCATTTAACATGCCCCCGTATACCTCAGCCACACGCGGTGTCGGGTTTCCTTCCCACGGTACATTGGCAACACCCTTTGTCACAACAGCACCAAGACGGTTTAAATCCACAAACTCCGAATATTCTTCCCCGGCGCCAAACGTTCCGGACGCAGTCATGACCGGATTATTTAATGTCACTCCACATAAATCTACTTTCATGTTCATCAGAATTCTACCTCCTGTGCAAGAAATACCGGTCCCTCTTTACAGATTCTCTTATTTTTTACATTGCTGTGTGCATCTTTTTCTTTTGACTTGCACACGCAGGCAAGACAGGCTCCGATACCGCATGCCATGCGCTCTTCCATGGAAATCCAGCACTCGATGTTCTGCTCTGCGGCATATTCTTTGATTGCACGCAGCATCGGGGTTGGTCCACAGGCATAAATGATGTCTGCATCCAGTCCGTTCTCACGGATCGCATCAAGTACATTTCCCTCTGTTCCGGCACTGCCATCCTCCGTTGCAATATAGATCTGTCCGCGGTTACGGAAATCTTCCAGCAGGAAAAGCTCATCCCGGAATCCAAGTACGATCTGTTTCTCGCAGTCTAACTCTTTGGCAAGTTCTAACATTGGCGGGATTCCGATTCCTCCACCGATTAAAAATGCCTTTTTGTTTTTCTGTGGGAATCCATTTCCAAGCGGTCCTACCACTTTTAACTGCATACCGGTGCGCATGCCGGAAAATTCTGCGGTTCCCTTTCCTGCCACACGGTATACCAGACGGATCGCACCGTCCTTTCTGTCGATCTCACAGATACTGATCGGTCTTGGAAGCAGTCTGCTTCCCTCATTGCAGTAGACAGAAACAAACTGTCCTGCTTTTGCATGTGCTGCGATGTGCTCTGTGCGCAGCCACATACTGTAAATATCGTCCGCGATTTCTTCCTGCCGGATGATGATCGCAGTTTCCTCAAATTTTGTGCCCTTTGTCTGCATGAATTTTCTCCTTTTATCTACCCGCTTTTTTATTCCTCATATACGATATGACCGCCAACGATCGTCATTTTTACTTTTCCGGTCACCGTTCTTCCGTCAAACGGGGTATTTCTTCCCTTGCTTGCAAATTTATTTTTATCGATCTTATAAGTTTCATTCGGATCAAAGATCACGATATCTGCTGTCTTTCCAGGAGCGATATCGCCCTTGTCAAGTCCGACGATCTTCGCCGGATTATAACTCATTTTTTCTGCCATCTGCATCGGTGTCAGATAACCGCCAAGTACCAGTTCTGTATAGGTTAAGCATGCTGCGGTTTCAAGTCCGACGATTCCAAACGGCGCATTCTTCATGGAGGTATTTTTATCTGCAAATGTATGCGGTGCATGATCGGTAGAAATCACATCCATAATATTGTCACGAAGTCCCACTCTTAGTGCCTCCACGTCTTTTTTAGTACGAAGCGGCGGGTTCATCTTGAAATTGGTATCTGCATCCGCATCCGCAGCAATCACATTCTTTTCCACATCCATTTCCGGTGCGATCTTGCGTATATCATCCGAAGTCAGTGTAAAATGATGCGGACATACTTCTGCGGTAACTTTTACATTCTTCTGCTTTGCAAGATCGACCATCATGACGGAATCTTCCGTCGAGCAATGACATAAATGAAGTTTTGCCCCGGTGTCGTGGCTTAGCATGATATCTCTTGCAACAATGATATCTTCTACGGAATTGGTGATTCCCTTTAATCCAAGTTCTCTTGCATGTTCGTCCTCATTCATGACACCGCCATTGACAAGATTTTTATCCTCACAGTGTGCAAGTACCACAATGTCTAATTTTGCAGCTTTTTCCATCGCCTCGCGATATAACTGGGCGTTCATGACGGATTTTCCATCCTCGCTGATTGCAGGAATACCTGCTTTTACCATTCCCTCGATATCCGCAAGTTCTTTTCCCTCCTGGTTCTTTGTCACGGCACCAACCTGCAGTACATTGACAAGTCCGACAGTTTTTGCCTTATTATGCACATAATTTACAACATCCGGATTGTCAACAACCGGTTTGGTGTTCGGCATTGCAAGAATCGTTGTATATCCACCGTGTGCTGCTGCGCGGCAGCCTGTTTCGATCGTTTCTTTTTCCTCAAATCCCGGATCACGCAGATGCACATGCATGTCAATAAATCCCGGCATGACAAAACATCCCTTCGCATTGATCTTCCGGTCTGCTTTCTCTTTGATCCCTTTTTCGATCTTAGAAACAACACCATTTTCCACCAATACATCTGCAACTTCATTCATCCCTGTGGCAGGATTGATCACCTGTCCATTTTGAATTAATATTGTCATAATTTCTCCATTCCGAAGCACGCTTTCATCGCTTCTGTGCAAAATTTTGTCTGTATTCTGTCAAATTTTATATCAGTGTACCATATGCAAAAATCTTCGTAAACACAAAGCCTCTATAAACTGCCATAGATTTCCGGCGTGACATAGGCGCGGATAAAAATGCCCTCCGGCCGGTACTCTTCCTCTAAAAGTTCTCCACTCTTTCTGATCTGCTGTAAAATTCCCGCATCCTGATAAGCGATCGTACGCTCCACTAAAATTTTATTATCACGCAGCAACGTACAGAAAAGTTCTTTCAACTCCTCTAATCCTGTTCCCTTTTTTGCGGAAACCGCCAATGTATAATCTGCCTTAAAATCACGGATCGGCTCCTCATCTGTGACCTGATCCTGCTTATTAAATAAGGTAATGATCGTTTTTTCCCTGATATCAAGCTGGTAGAGTGTATCATACACTATGTGCATCTGCTTGTCCCGCTGTGGATTGGAAGCATCTACCACATGCAGAATATAGTCCGCATATTTGGCTTCCTCTAAGGTACTCTTAAATGCTTCGATCAGATGATGCGGCAGTTTCCGGATAAAACCGACCGTGTCCGTCAGAAGAATTTCCTGTCTGCCCGGCAGTTCTAAGACACGCGTTGTCGGATCTAAAGTTGCAAACAGCTTATCTTCCTCTAACACTCCCGCTCCCGTTAAGTGGTTTAAAAGTGTTGATTTTCCCGCATTGGTGTATCCGACGATCGCAGCCACAGGGATCTGTTTCTTTTCCCTCTGGGCGCGCGTGATCTCACGGTGTTTCCTCACTTCTTTTAATTCACGGTTCAACTGCGCAATACGGTCTTTGATCAGACGCCTGTCCATCTCCAACTTTTTCTCACCGGGGCCCCTGGTTCCGATACCACCGCCAAGTCTTGACATGGAACGCCCGAGACCGGTCAGACGGCTTAGTCTGTATTTTAACTGCGCCAGCTCGACCTGGATCTTTCCCTCGCTCGTTGTTGCCCTCGCCGCAAAAATATCGAGGATAATAAGCGTCCGGTCCATGACTTTTGTATCTAACATCTGCTCTAAGTTTTTGAGCTGTGCCGGCGATAACTCATCATCACAGACGATACCGGTGGCACCTAGTTCCGCGATCATGTCGGCGATTTCCTGCACTTTTCCGGTTCCAACATAGGTGCCCGGATGGATCAGTTCACGTTTCTGGATCAGCGTACCGACGGTAACTGCTCCTGCTGTCTTTACAAGTTCTGCTAATTCTGCGACGGAATCTTCCGCATCGTCACCATCCTGTTCGCTGACACCGACTAAAATGACACGCTCTTTTACTTCTTCTATTTTAATGGGTTCTGGCATGTGTTCCTCCCTTGCTGTCTCTAATTCTAATTTCCTGTATCCTGTGAAGAACTGTCTCCCGCAGTATTATCCCCTGTCGAATCACTCTGTGCTGAACGATTCTCCGCAGAACTGTCTCCTGTAGAACTATCATTCGTGGTATCACTTTGTGCAGAGCTATCGTCCGTGGAACTATTTCCCGTAGAGTTTTGCCCTTCATCTGAAGAATCCGTACTTTCTGCATCGCTGCCCGCATCCGTATTCTGGCGGTTCTTTAAAAAGATATATTCTCTCTGCGCCGCCTCATCATCCGGATAAAGGGAAACGTACTGCTGAACGACATCCCACGCAGATGAAAAATCACCGCTGTACTCATAAGCAATGATCTGATTTGACAAAAGCTCCTGCTGATTTGTGACATTATCCATCGCAAGTCCCTGTCTGATATCCTCTAACGCCGCTTCATAGTTGCCTTTTTCCATCTGGATCTCGGCAAGCGCATTCATTGCCACAGAGTCCGCTGTACCACTGTCGACATATGCCTGATAATATTTTTCCGCATTTGCAGAATCTTCTTCCGCTTCATAGACCTGTGCAAGGTAAAGGTTTGCTTTGGCACTGTCCTTTTTGACTGCTCCTTCTAACTCTTTGACTGCATTATCATATTGTCCGAGCAGATAATAAATCCTGCCGCGCCAGGTAAGATTTTCTGCGGAATTTCCCTTGATATCAAACGCTTTGTTTAAATACTCTTCCCCTTCCTCAGTCATATTATTACCGGCAAGGTTCTCATAAATCCCAACATACAGTTCATAATCATCCGGGTTATATTTGACAGCATTGGCAAAATCTTTTTTTGCCGTATCCGTATCCTGCTGCTTTAGACTCAGACATCCATGCAGATAATATGCGTTGCCGTTTTCCTCATCATAATCGATCATCGCCTGATAAGTAGCAAGAGCTCCCTCTATATCTCCACCGGCATACTGTGCTGCCGCCTTATAATAGCAGATGTCGAGTTCTGTATCTGTAATCTTCCCCACACACTGGGATAGTGCGCTGTTAAAAGCAGCCACTGCACCTTCATAATCACCGGACTGCATACTGTTAATCCCAATCTTGCGGAAATCCAGTTCATCTTCTAAGCGCTCATTGGTACATCCGGTAAAAAGTGCAGCAAACAATACTGCCCCTGCAACCATGTATGGCAATCTGTGTTTCTTCATATTATAATAATTCCTTTTCCCTACAATTCTTCAAATACCAGCCGCATATCATACCACACGGCTCCCCCGTGCTTTGACATGGACTTTCCTTCATTTACAAAACCAAATCTCTCATAAAATGGAATAAGACTCTCTTTACACGTTAAAACGATCCCTTTTCGTTCCTGCTCTTTGACATCCGCGATCACGCGCTCCATGAGTTTCGACGCACATCCCATTTTCTGATACTCCGGCAGCGTTGCCACTCCAAAGATCATCTGCCACTGTCCCTCTTCACGGTGCATTGTGGCATCCTCAAACATCTCATCCCGCAGGATTGGAATATCTGTCGTCATTCCATTGATCATGCTTGCCAGTTTCCCGGAATCCTCCAGTAACCAGAAATGATTCGGGAATACGGTCAGGCGTTTTTCAAAAGAATCCTTTTCTGCTGCTTCTTCCGGTGGAAAACACTGTCTTTCCATCTCTGTGACCGCATCTATATCATTTATTGTTGCAAATCTTATGTCCATTGTTTTTGTCTCCATTTTTAATTCTTGCTGCACTCCTGTCCGCAGTGCACGTCCGAAAAATCAGAGATTTTCCGGACTGACGGGCTTTCGCCCTATCAACGAAGCAAACAATAAAAAAGTGCCTGCAAGCAGTCATTTTTTATTGTTCACTTCGTTGGCACTGCTCAATGCTTACGCACATTATACCATACCTTTTTGATGTTTTGCATTGATTTTGAAACTTTTTGTGGCTATGCTATATCTAATAGTCAGATGATTCGAAAGAATCAAATATTTGCAAAGGAGGATCTGATCTTGAAATTCTTTTCCGGAAAAGAAAAAAAACATACAGCAGAATCTAATGATGATCTCATCGAACGATTGCTGCTTGAGAATTACAACCGCTACTATCATCTTGCATACAGCTATGTACATAATCCCGACGATGCCAGTGACATTGTACAAAACGGAGCCTATCTGGCGATCAAAAACAGTGCTTCCCTAAGGCAGCCGGAATATGCGGCGACCTGGATTTACCGCATCATGTTAAATGAGATTTTTCATCATTTAAAGCGGCCGGATACCATTTCTTACGAGGATTCACTGATCGCAGAGGGAAAACCGGACCAGTATCAGGACTTAGATCTTAGAACTGCGCTCGATTCTTTGTCCCCGGAGGATAAGGCGATCGTGGAACTTCGGTATTTCGAGGACTTAAAAATCGAAGATATCGCCCGCGTCTTAAATGAAAATGTCAATACCATAAAAAGCCGTCTGTACCGCAGTATGCAGAAGTTAAAACTGAAAATGGAGGTAACCGAATGAACACCAATGATTTTTATGAATTAAAAAAATCCTATGACACCTCGCAAATGCCTGAAAAGGAGGTCATAAAAATGAAAGAAAAAATGAATCAGGCGAAAGCCGAGAAGAAGAACAAACACAATAAAACCATTATCACAAGAATCTGGGTTGGCGCTGCCGCAGCGATCGCAGCGTTTGTCATCCTGCCAAATACTTCACCGAGTGTCGCCTATGCGATGGAACAGATCCCACTGCTTGGAAATTTGATCGAGGTCGTCACATTCCGCGATTACCAGTACAGCAGCGACAGAAACAACGCCGATGTCAATGTTCCAAAACTGGTACCGGAAACTGTCGCTTCCACTGAAAAAACAACGGAAGACCCGGTTGGGGAAAATTTAAAGAAATCAACCGATGAGATCAATGCGGAGATTGAAAAGATCAGCGACAGCCTGATCGCAGAGTTCAAACAGAACATGAACAACGAAGGTTATCAGGATATCATGATCAAACATGAGGTCATCAACACAACTGACGACTATTTTACCTTAAAACTGATGTGTTATCAGGCTGCCGGAAGCGGTTATGAGATGGATTATTATTACACGATTGATTTAAAGACCGGGGAACGCCTTGCGTTAAAAGATCTTTTTAAAGAGGGATCTGACTATATCACTCCGATCAGTGAAAACATCAAATCCCAGATGCGCGGGCAGATGGATGCCGATGAAAATGTCTCCTACTGGCTGGATGATACGGAAGTTCCTGAATGGAACTTTACCTCCATTAACGATGACACTTCCTTCTATATTAATGCTGACGGAAATCTCGTCATCAGCTTCAACGAGGGCGATGTCGGTCCGATGTCTATGGGTGTTGTGGAATTTACGATCCCGCACGATGTGATCGCCGATATTTTAAAATAAGAAATGTCTATGCAGTAAAGGATCCTGGCATGGTATTTAGCAGTCTCAACTTTATTTTTATTTTTTTGCCATTATTTCTGTTTGCCTATTATGTCACACCTGCTGCTTTCAGAAACAGTACGCTCTTTGCAGGGAGCATCCTGTTTTATGCAGTCGGAGTGATCAAACAGCCATATGCACTGTTTCTGTTAATGGTTCTGACCTATCTCAATTATGTGTTCGGAATCCGCCTTTATCAGATACACAATCCAAGAAAAAAGAGACTCTTTTTGACAAAAGTTATTTTTTTCGATTTTTTATGGTTGTTTTTGTTTAAATATTCCAGACATTTATTTCTGCCGCTCGGAATCAGTTTTTATACGTTCCAGCTGACTGCATATCTTTTTGATATCTATTACGGACGTATTTTACCGGAACGGGATTTTGTGACATTCGGCACTTACATCAGCATGTTCCCAAAATTAATTTCCGGACCAATTACCCCGTATGAGATGCTGCGCAGGCAGCTTCACAGTGCAAGACGCTTTCTGCCCGAAAATCTGGCGGAGGGTATGAAACTTTTTATCCGGGGACTTGGCTTAAAAGCGATTCTGGCGAATCAGTTTGGCAGTCTGTGGGCAAATGTTGGCACGATCGGATATGAAAGTATCTCCACGCCGCTTGCATGGCTTGGAATCTATGCATATTCTTTCCAGATTTACTTTGATTTTTATGGTTATTCCCTGATGGCAGCAGGTCTGGGCAGAATGCTTGGTTTTAAGCTTCCCATAAACTTTATGCACCCCTATCTCTCCACAAGCATGACAGAATTCTGGCGGCGCTGGCATATTACACTTGGACAATGGTTTCAGACCTACATCTATATTCCACTTGGCGGCAACCGCACAGGTACCTGCAAATGGATCCGCAACCTGCTTGTCGTGTGGATACTTACCGGAATCTGGCATGGCACAGAATTTCATTTTATTCTGTGGGGATTTTCCCTGTTCGTCATTGTATTGACAGAAAAACTGCTGTTGAAAAAATTGACGGACCGATACGCGCTGGCCGGACATCTTTATATGGCAGTTCTGATCCCATTGTCGTGGATGCTCTTTGGAATCAGTGATCCCAGCAGTATCGAAGTCTACACCCGGAAATTATTTCCATTTTTTTCCGCCGATGATGCCATTATTTATGTGAATGATTTCTGGAAAAATTTAAATGATTTCCGCTTTATCATCCCTGCCGGCTTCCTTTTTTCTACAAGGCTTCCGGTCCGCTTTTTAAAAAAAATCAGGGGCTCTGTGCCAGAAATTTTTGTCTATCTGGCAATTTTCTGGGCTTCTGTTTACTGTATTTACGTTGGCTCTAATGACCCATTTTTATATTTCAGATTTTAACGAAGGAACACTATGCGAAAAAAAATATCTGCCATATTGTTTTATTTTTTCTTTTTGATAAGCTGCCTTCTGATTCCACTCATTTACTTATATGTAACGTTAAACATAAATGCAGCCAAAAATACGTCCTTGTCCGTGTCTTCTGTCTCCGCTGCACAAAAACAGGACACCACGACACCATCGGACACTTCCGGTGCGCCATCTGACAATACAGACCGGCAGGATATCCCGGACACAGAAGTTCCGATGACAGAAATGACCACTGTTGATGCAGATTATTTCGACGACGCTTTAATGATCGGTGATTCCCGCACCGTCGGATTAAAAGAATATGGTACGTTGGGCAATGCCACCTTTTATTGTGATTCGGGTCTCAGTATCTATGAGCTGGAAAACAAAAAAATTATGGTGGACGGTATCGGAAAGGTCAGTATCTCTGATCTTTTAGCCAGCCATACCTATCATAAAATATATCTGATGCTCGGCATTAATGAACTTGGCTACGATGTCACACAGACATTTGAAAAATATGCGTCGTTTGTAAATTTTCTGCAAACCATGCAGCCGGATGCGATCATCTATGTGGAAGCAAATCTTCATGTGACTGCACAGCGCTCAGACTCGGATAAGACATTCAATAATGCCAATATCAACGCCTTTAATCAAAAAATTTCGACATTAGCCGATCAACGGACCATTTATTATCTGGACATCAATGAACTTTTTGACGATGCAAACGGCAATCTCGGCACACAGTACAGCAATGATAATGCGCATCCCCTCGGAAAATACTACGCAGTATGGTGTGACTGGTTAATGGAGCACGCCGTTGTCCGTGACGGGAAATCATAACCCCTTGCACTGGTTTTAAAATTTCGTTATAATATTTCCTGCAGATTACGGGGACATGAAACAGCCTGCGCTATCTTTTGTATGACATCCCCTCAGAAACGGAGATATAGATTTATGAACAAAAAAGATATTTTAGAATTAAAACGGCGTTTTAAGAAAGATGCCTGCACTTTTACAAGACTGTGCGGCTGCTATGTGGATGCCGACCACAATAAGGTAACTTCTTTCGGGGAGACATTTTTAAATCTGGAAGATGAGGAATTTTACAAATACTTAGAGATTGCAAAAAAAGTAATGTCCGGTACGATTGGAAATAACCTTTTAGAGCTGGAATTTCCGACTGCGGAGGAAGCTGCCGGCGGCAGACAGCAGTTTTTGATGGGACTGCGCGAGAGTGCCTTAAAAAATGATGATCTGATGGATGCATTTTATGATCTTGTCATTGACAGCTACGACTATGTCGGAAACTATCTGATCCTTGTATTCCACGATGCCTACGACGTTATGACAAAAACTTCTGATAATAATAAATTAGACGAGTCCGAGGAAGTTTACGAGTATCTGCTCTGCGCGATCTGCCCGGTCAACCTGACCAAACCGGGACTTGGCTACCGTGAGGATGAAAACCGCATCGGACCGCGTATCCGCGACTGGGTCGTTGGAGCTCCGGACACCGGATTTGTTTTCCCTGCTTTTACCGACCGGAGCACAGATATCCACTCTGTCATGTTTTACACCAGAGACACCAAGACACCGCACTCCGAATTTATGGAATCCGGTCTTGGCTGTGGCTCTAAATTTACAGCTACCGAACAGAAACTTACGTTCCAGAGCATTGTAAAAGAAGTCATCGGGGAAGATGATGACGAAAGCGATGCCATTTTCATGGATATTCAGGACAACTTAAATGACCTGATCCCGGTCGCTTTAGAAGATGAACCAGAACCGGAACCGGTTCCTGTCACAAAGAGCACAATCTCTTCCGTACTCGCAGAGAGCGGTGTGACCGAAGAACAGGCAGCTGTGATCGAACAGACCTATGAAAATGTATTTGGAGAAGAAGTCCCGGTCGCAGAACATTTAGTAGATCCGAAACTGGTGGAGGCAAATGCCAGACGCAAAGAAAAATTAGAGTTGGTACAGCAGGTTGAAAATTTGAAACAGCAGTTAGAAGAAACACGCACTCTTCCGGTAGAAGAATCTGACGGGGATGACGTCCCGGCAGTCAAGACCTACGACGTCATTCTGCGTGTCAAACCGGAAAAAGTCGACCAGATCCACTCCCAGGTCATCGATGGCAGGAAATGCCTTGTCATCCCGATGGACGAGGATGAACATGCTGCCGTTAACGGCGTGAACACGACGATCTGACAGTTACATAACAATCCCTTCTAAAAAATGTGGACAGCTTCCAGAATTGATCCCAGGATCAAATTTCTGCCAGCTGCCCACCTTTTTTTCTGACGATCCGTCTGTCTGTACACTCACTATCCGGTCAAATCCCTTCCTTACGAAAGTCTCTCTCTGATATAATCTTCCATCTTTTCCCTCGGTACTCCAAGTGTCAGCGACAACTCACCATACAGTCCATTTTCGGCCGCTTTCATATAGCGTTCATCCACTGCAGTTGCCTTCTTTCCCTGTGCCAACCGCTCTTTTTTCCGCTGATACAAAGTCTTTACAATGCTCACCCATGCATGATAATCACAGGTACGGAGTGCCTCTTTGTATGTTTCCTCACGCTGTTTGTCATCCGGCACCCATAGAAGTTCAATCTGCGGTAATTCGTCAATCAGCCTCTCTGCCTCTTCTTTTGAAATCGTTCTGCGCATTATAATCTTTTCACTGTCCGTCGGAACATAAATAGTCCCATTCTTATCTCCGACCGGGGCTAAAACGTAATACAGCTTCTCTTTGTCTGCTCCCGACATATCAATATGGGTAATATCCCTGATCTGACAGACACCTTTCGCGCCACACACAACATATTCTCCGATTTCAAACATTCTTCTGATTCTCCTTTCTCCAGTTTCCATTTTAAACGATAACATACAGGTAATTCTCCACCCAGTATTTTTACTATATCATTATTTTCCCCAAAAAGTCAGCAAAATAAGCGTTTTCAAATTATTTTTGTGAAAACTGCAACACATCCGGCTGTACCATATTAGACATATTTTACAATCGAGTAGGAGGGAAATCTGAGTGATTTCCCGACCTCTCACACCACCGTGCGTACCGTTCGGTACACGGCGGTTCAATCAACTTAACAAGTAACACACCTTTCGGTGTAGTAATCTAACATTGAGACTAATCCAAATGAAGTTAGTCTCCTTGTGCTTATAGCCTTTTGTATCCATCCATTGTGACACATGTGTGCATACCGATTGCCAGTATTTGCAACTTTATGTGCCGCCCATCTTGGAACGCCGAGTTTAACCAAATTCTTCTCTTTGTTTTGTGGTGTTTTCCAATGTTTCCAAATACACATGCGTATTCTATATCTAATATTTCCATCAAGTTCTCTACAGAGAGTTTTCATACTACCTATCTTAAAGTAGTTAATCCATCCTCTGATAAGCTGATTAAGTCTCTCCACTTTATAGCTGTTGCTAACGCCCCAGCTACGACAAGTGAGTTCCCTCATCCTCTTCTTATACTTCATTACTGATTTTGCATGTGGTTTCGCCTTGAATTGCTGTGCACTTGTATCGTAGTAGAATCCAAACCCAAGGTATTTAATTCCTCTTGGTCTATCTACTTTGCTCTTCGTCATATTGACTTTAAGTCCTAGTTTTTCCTCAATGAATCGTGAGATATTTCTCATAACTCTATTCGCAGACATTTCACTTCCGACCATAATGATACAGTCATCCGCATACCGTACAAAGTTAAGTCCTCTCTTTTCCATTTCCTTGTCTAGTTCGTTCAGCATAATATTTGCCAATAATGGCGAGAGATTTCCACCTTGAGGTGTTCCCACGATAGAATCCTCATACTCATCGTCAATCATGATTCCACTGACTAGGTATTTTCTGACAATAGAGATAACATCTCCATCTTTAATAGTTCTACCTATGATAGTCATAAGTTTGTCATGATTTACTGTGTCAAAGAACTTTTCCAAGTCAATGTCTACAATCCAATCATTTCCGTCATTCATCATATCGAGTGCTGTAAGGATTGCTTGCTGTGCACATCTGTTCGGTCTGAATCCATAGCTATGGTCATGGAATTGTTCCTCATAGATTGGTGTTAAAACCTGTGCAATAGCTTGTTGTATGAATCTGTCTGTTACTGTCGGTACTCCCAGGTTTCTGACACCTCCATCAGGCTTTGGTATCTCCACTCTTCGTACTGGTTGAGGTTTATATTTTCTTATCCTCAACTGTTCCTTGATAATTTCGCCGTTCTTTGCAAGATATTCCTTGAGTTCTGTGTACTTCATTCCGTCTACTCCCTCGGCACCTTTGTTTCGTACGACTTGCAGATATGCTCTGTTGAGATTATCGTTAGATAGTATCTGCTCCATTAGACTACTTGTGTCCATGCGTTCTTTCCTTTCCGTCCCGCTTGATTTGACCATCTTTTACCCGATTGGTTACGGCAGATGTTATCTCTTCTGCAATACGAGACATACTCAAACTTATTGATTGTTCGCCCCTTTGCTCTATCTCCATTACAGAGACTTCTTCACTACTATGGGCTCGGCTGACTTCTCACAGTTCGTTGTTACTAGGCTAATGGAACCTCTGTGAGACCTCCACGCTTAAGGTGCACGCTCTTTCTCTCCATATATCCGCCACATTTACTCTGCTACTACAAAGGTGATAGTTATTAGACTTTGTTGCTTTCAGCCAACTTATCTCTCGCAGCCTAGCCTTCTATGTGATTTCTGTCCGTCGGACCAGAGATTTGCTTACAGCTTCCTTCAGATTCCACCTCGCGATGGACACCCTTGCTGTTCGGCTATACACTTCCCACTATCTGGGCGTGTTCGGGACTTACACCCGTTAGAGCGCGCCCATGGCGCGCAAACTAAAAAAACGTCGAAAGACTGTGCTTTCGACGTTTTCTTTTTACTCTGTTGCCTGCTCCGTCGTGCTTTCTGTCTCTGTATCTTTTATAGTTGTAAACAGGTTATCGAAATTCACGTCATCCCAGACTTTTTCTTTCACTGCCCACTCGATGCCTTCTTTCCATCCATCGAGCGTCTCATCATACAGATCATCTTTGCGCTGCTCAATAATGCTCTGACGTGTCTCCTCTGTTGCATCCTCGTCCACTTCTTTATCAAGACGTGCCACAAAATAAGAGTTGTCGCCATCGATCAGATCTGTTACTTCGCCTTCTTTTAAATTTTTCAATGCTGCTAAAAGATTGTCATCCACAGAATCATCTTCCTGCGTAAAAGTACCGGTGCTTACCGTATAGCCTGCATCCTCTGCCGCCGCATCAAGACCATCTTCCTTCGCTGCTTTTGCAAAGTCAGCTACCTTTGCTGCAAGCTCCTCTTTCTCTTCATCTGTGTAATCTACCGTATTGCCACTCTCATCCTGATGTGTCGTCTTAGAAATGCCCACATAACTGTATGCACCCGTTTTTGCTTCCTCATCTGTCACATTGGTATCTGCGCCTGCAACGATTGCTGCTTTCATTTTACTCTGGATCGTCTCTAATGTAAGGTATTCCTCCACGATCTCCTGCGTCGCACCAAGTGCATTGATTGCATCTTTGCTGTTATCTTCCATAAACTGTGCTGCCGCTGCGGTGATCGCTGCTTTTTCATCGTCTGTAATGCTGACATTATACTCATCCATATGAAGCTGTACTACGTACATATCTTCTAAGGAGTCCATCACGCTGTCTTTAAAATTATCCTGCCCGGTCGTTCCATTTCCATATAAATCGGATGTCCAGACATTTTTTCCGAAATATGCGGTATAAAAATCATCTGCTCCCGCCTGACCAAATCTTGCTGCAAAGTTTGCGACTCCAAGTTTGACCGGCTCTCCGTTTAAAGTTGCCACTGTTTTATCTTTATTGACTCCGCCACAGCCTGTCAGTACAGATAAAGCCATAGCGCTGCTTAACAATAATGCGGTAATTTTTCTGCTGTTCATATATTCCTCCCAGTGCCCTCTTTTTCCGATATGGGCAGTCATTCAGTTTATTATAATTCGTTTTGTAAAAAGCCGCAAGTTATTTTTCCATCAGCATCTCCCCTGCACGCTGCAAAAATGTTTCCATCACATCTTTTGCTTCCACATATTTTTCCCTGGTATTCAGTTTCAGGAAATAGGTAAAATATGGTTCCTTTGCATCCATGGTAAACTTCACATGTTTGTCAAAGGAAGCGGTAAACTCCGGAATTGCCGCCACATTGATCTTCGCTTTCTCATACAGGGTGAACCGCAGTGTATCACCTTTCTGTGCAATATCTGTAAAGTAAAGATGATGTGCCATGGATTTTACCCTTGCAATATAAAGCAGATTTTCGACAGACTTTGGCGGATCTCCAAACCGGTCGATCAGCTCTTCTAACATTTCTTCTGACTCATCTGCCGTCTCAATGCCTGCGATGCGCTTATAAATGTCAAGTTTCTGCATCTCATTCGGAATGTATCCCATCGGAATATACGCATCAATATCAATATCGATCGAGGTATCAAAACTTTCC
>ENA-ORRA01000884-ORRA01000884.1-human-gut-metagenome-genome-assembly--contig:-NODE-884-length-23857-cov-2.701538_pt1 | contig 23857 bp, 25 predicted proteins | sample MGYA00242169_ERZ509122 | MGnify/ENA primary metagenome ERZ509122 (study PRJEB26280, sample SAMEA2338650) | human gut metagenome | biome: human gut; feature: human-associated habitat; material: faeces...
TTTTTTACAAAAAAAATTTCAAGCCGTGGGCCAGAGAAAACCTTCCTCTCATTCCTTCTCCCTTTGTTATTCTGCCCAAAAAATCCATGAGCGAACAGCTGGCGGTCATAAAGAAACTGCTTGCCGAGGCTGAGACTGTCGTCAGTGTTGGCGACCCTGACCGTGAGGGGAATCTGCTCATTGATGAAATCCTTGAGCAGCTTAAGTGGAACGGCCCAACAAAGCGGATCATGATCAAAGGAAATGACGAAAAGTCTCTGATTGCGGCCATAGCCGACATCAAAGACAATCGGGATTTTGCAACATGGACAAAAGCTGCCCGTCTGCGGAGCCAGATAGATTGGATTGCGGGTATCAACCATACTGTTGCACTGACGGTCTTCGGCAGGAAGCTTGGCATAGATACCCTCATGACAGTTGGCCGCGTTCAGACTCCCCTGCTTTATCTGATTGTTATGCGTAAGAGAGAAATCCAGAATTTTAAGCCAACGACATACATTGTTATGCAAGCGGCCATGGATGCCGGATCTGGAAAATTTTCTTCCTTCCTCATTGTGGATAAGGACGCTGCAGGGGTCGACAGCGAGGGACGCATCGTCTGTCCCAAGTATGCGTCTTCAGTCAAAGGAGCTTGCGAAGGGCAATCTGGAGAAGTCATTGCCGTGGAAAAAAAGGGGCAGAAGGGAGACCCCCCATTGCCGCTTTGTTTGAGCTCACTTCAAGAAATGGCAAACAAAAAATTCGGACTGGAACCTCAGGCAACACTGGCCATTGCGCAAAAACTCTATGACGATGGCTTCACCACCTACCCGCGTACCGGCTGCCCCTATATTCCAGAAGGGCAATTCCCCGAGGCCTCGGAGATCATCTCCGGCCTGGCCGCATGCAATGAGAGCGGTCTGCAAAAACTTGCCGGGGGGGCAAACCCTAAGCTCAGAAGCAAGGCATTCGACGACAGTAAAGTCGAAGCGCATTATGGTCTCATTCCTACCAGCCAGAAGCCGGACTTTTCCGTAATTGAAGGCATTAACTCTGAGATCTATAAGCTGATAGCGACATACTACCTTCTCCAGTTTTATCCGCCGGAAGAATATGAAACTCAGAGCATTCTGGTGAAAATCAATGAGTTCACCTGGAAGGCCCATGGACGGGTCTGCCTCAAACCTGGCTGGAAAGGGGCATTCAAGGAAGCTGACGATAATGAAAAGGACCAAGGCCTGCCCATCGTTCAGAAAGGACAGCAGGTAAAATGTTCAGAGGTTAAAGCAGAACAAAAGCAGACGACCCCTCCACCCTACTTTACGCCGGGTTCAATTATCGGTGTCATGAAGCAGGCCCACAAATTTGTTACGGATCCCAAGATGCGGGCCACCCTGCGCGGCATTGAAGGCTTGGGCACTGAGGCTACCCGTGCCGGCATTTACAAATCTCTGAAAGACCGCGGCTATATTGAGGTTAAGGGCAATAAAATATTGCCCACGGCCCTTGGTGAACAACTTATAGACTTGGTCCCTCCAGGTATGAAGGATATCGGGATGACAGCTTTGCTCGAAAACAAGCTGGAACTCGTGTTCAACGGTAAGCTTGAGCCCGGTCCAATTTTCGAAGAGTACGCGAAATCTCTAAAGCCGGCCATCGACGCACTCTTCTTAAGTAATCCCAAGCTGTCCGTAACCGTCCAGACATACCCATGTCCGAATAATTGCGGTGCTAATCTCAGAAGGGTCAAGAGTAAAAAGAACGGCAAGATCTTTTGGATCTGTCCGACTGAAGGCTGTGAATACATCGTTGATGATGTCAAAGGCAAACCGGGAAAGCCGCGGCCCAAGGCGGAAATTTCATCCGAATTTTCATGCCCGGATTGTGGTAAACCTCTCGTCAGGCGGCAGAGTAACCATGGTTTTTGGTGGGGTTGTTCCGGCTTCAAAGACGGCTGTAAATTTACTGCCCCCGACGAAAACGGCAAGCCCGGCCCACCGCGGGAACGGCTTGAAGCGAAGGGCGATTTCAGATGTCCAGAGTGTGACGAACCGCTAAAATTCATTGAAGGCAAAGACAAACGCCGTTGGCACATCTGTGAAAACGCCAAGAAGCATAAACGGAAAAAAACCAACTTCTATCCAGATAACAATGGCGTGCCAATCCTCATTTAATGCTACTAACGTATAAATAGAATTGTGGAGTCTGTATGGGAAGTTCAGCTGACGCCGTCTGTCCCAAGTGCGGCGCACTTTTGAGACTCAAATCCGGGAGTCGGGGTACGTTTTGGAGTTGCAGTAAATACCCTGATTGCACATTCACTGCGGATGACGTGGATGGGCAGCCTCTGCTTAAGCAGTGCCCTGAATGTCACAGCTATTTACGATACGGAGTTAACGCCATCGGGCCTTTCACTGCCTGTTACGTAAAGGAAAACCATGCTGATGGACAGGTTCATTTTTTCGATAATGAAGGAAATCCGCAACAAGGGTTACCCCCACTGCCGGAAGCCAAAGGAACTTTCACCTGTCCGGAGTGCCGCAGTGATCTCAAATACTTCAGGGTGAAAAAGGGGCCCAACAAGGGACACATGTGTTTTGGTTGTTTCGAATCTGAAAAACACAGTGACCGCCAGCCCCACTTTTTTGCCGACAAAGGCGGAGCACCCGTTTTTTAGCTGCAGGAGGGTCTATGGCTGATATGGGAAATTATCTCGCACAATGGCCACACGGAGTCATTCGCACGCTGTTGGAACTGGAAGGGGCTGGCATAAGCAAGCGCCAACTTAACCTTGCTGTAAAACGAAATTCCATACAGTCCGTTGGCTATGGGGGATATGCAAGAGGAGAGGACCGTCTCTCCTGGCAACATGGTCTCTATGCACTGCAGCGCAGTAGCTCCGTAACTGCACCATTGTATTTCCTTGGAGGACTCGCGGCATTTTTTCTTCACCTTGAGGGTCGCCTCAATGTTTCTTCCACGCCTTATGTCTTTTTTCATGTGGACGAGGATAAACCCTTTCCGCCCTGGTTTAAGGGCCTGGCTGGTTTGTCAATTGAATTAACGGGATCCTCCGCGCACTTTTCGTGCTACTGCAATCGTTTGCCACTTCATGTGCCAGATACATTCACCACTCTCAGCACTGCGGAAGGTCTGACATACCAAATTTCCTCACCGGAGCGCGCCTTACTGGAAACGCAACTTACCCGGAAAAATTCTTCTGAGATTCTGAACCTCATTTCAAATATAGCTCCCCTCAGGGAGAGAGTGCTGACAAGGCTTTTACAAAGTGCCTTTCCAGCTTCGATGCACCTTCAGTTCCTTAAAAAACTCGCGGTGCGTCTGGCCGACAATGGTCGAGCCGAGCTTCTTGAGAGTTTGAGCAAGTTTGTTCCAGGAGAAGATCCACACCGAACCTGGTTTCCGCTGCTCGGTAGATCGACCATGAATATTCAAAGGCGTCAGCCCTGCGATTCTGTAAAATAAAATCTTTCATTTGATTTTTTCTAATTTATATGAAAAATTTTATGAAAAAATTGCATGATTGAGGATGGCAACATGAAAAAGCGATTTTTTTTCGAGACGGTCCTGATTGCTTGCATGATGCTGTCTCCAGGAATCCCCTTGGCCGAAGTGTTCGGCCCAGGCGCCAATGTCGGAGGCGAAGCGAATACGACTCCTGGGGGCATAATCGCCACTGAGGAAGGCGTCGCCAACGCAGCGACATTCACTGTGGAGTGCATCAATAAGGGTATGGAACAATCTACCAGGAAAATTCTGGCGGCCCTCCAAGGTATACTTGAGGGCATAAAAACGCTCGACGGCGCAAAAATTGAGACCTTGCTTGAGGGGCTCAAGCAGCTTGAAGAAGCAAAATACGCTGCCAAGGAAGAGGCCAAAGCCCGGGCCCAGGCGGCCAATTCGTGTGAAAACCGCGATGGAGCGGCAGCTTGGGGTGTGGGCAAAAAGGCTGCCGAAGGGTTCAGGACCGACCTCAATGCGCGCGTTACCGAACTCGAGGACGGCAAGCCGAAAAATTCGCAGGAAGCGGCCGACATCAATGAATCGCGGGGGCTAGAAGGCCCCATGGAAGGCCAAAGCCCCAATGGGGAATGGATTTTCCCTCCTAACGGCCTCATTGCCGACCAGGACATGGCCAAGGCTGAAGTCCTTGCCCAGCTCGCTGTAAATCCTTTTCCCACTCCGAAAGTTCCAGACCGCTTAAAAGGCAGCGTTGCCGGGAAGGAAGCGCTTTACAGACAACAAGTGAAAAAAGCCAGACTTGCCGTGGCCCACGATACAGTCAACGACGTCATTGCGTCACATGCTCCGCTGGTGGATGCGGGTGCCGTACTTGAAGCGCTGAAGAACAGTATGGGACACTCTAAAACTTCCGTCCCGATGAATGACCAGGGGCGCACGTCTCTCATGGCTTTCCTCGACGTCTGGAGTGATGCACGCTTTGGAAACCCTAACTGGTTTCAGGAACTTTTCGACTCGACGGATGAAATAAAAATCCTCAAAGAAATTGCCTTCATGCGTGCTCTTAGCGTTGAAATGCAGCGTTCTCAACTGAAATTTGAGATGCGTAACTCACATATGCTTGCAACTATCATTGGTCTTTTGGCTGAAAAGGATAACACAGCTATTCACCTCAACCTTGATACGCCGCGCGCAGCCGGCAGGTAGGCACACATGGCAACACAGCAGATCCTTAGCTCTGAGGCTTTAAAACGTCTGCGCCAATGGCAGAATGAAGAAAAAGAATCCGGCAACACCAGCGGATCAGAATACTTGCAGAACCTGATTGAGAAAATAGAAAATATTAAAACCCGGGTTGATGGCTCCTCGCTGCAACAACCGGAACCTGATGTTGGAGAACAGCTCCGGCAATGGCTCGAAGAAGAAAAAAACAATCCCGATGCAAACACTCGTTTGCATGACCTTCTTCAAAATTTGTCTGAAAATGTGACTGCCATGCACAGTAATGGCGAAGACTCTGATGAAGATCCATTCCCGACGGATATTCCCCAAGCAGATCCTGAAGCCTTCGTCCGGGCCATGGCTGAAGGGGATGGCAATTCTACGTTGTGGTTCGGGGATGAGAGTGAGGCATTCAGCCCGTTGATAGAGGTGGAGGACATCTCTGACAATCAGAGGAACGAAGACCCGGAACCGGAGGGAGAGACCACTGCGAAAAATTCATCTGAACTGCAAAAGGGCGAAAATAATGTTCAACCCTCTACCGAAGATGACCCCTTTTCTTCTCAGATTCCGAGGGCTGACCCTCGAGCCTTCGCCCGGGCCATGGCTGAAGGAGAGTCTGATCAGGTGAACGAATCCGCAATCCCATGGAGAGAGCCCCCTGCGGAAAGCTCTTCCAATGCGCATGGAGACGACTCTCAAGCCCAGCTATCTGCAGAAGCTGACACCTTCTCTTCTTACACTCCGAGATCCTACATGACGTTCGGGCAGGGTTCTGCCGGCGAGAAAGAGCCTGTTGGCGCCGGCGAAACCTTTGCTGGGGAACGACCATCGGCCAGGCCGGAAAGGGCGGCGACTATTTCACCTGGATTAACGCCTGCCCAGCGAGCCACAACAATGCGGCCGCAAGGCATAAACGAAACCATTTCTCCGTATTCCGCGTCCGCGGCAATGTTTGGGAATTTTTTTTCCAATATCTGCCATGGAATAAAAGGGCTGTTCAGGCAGTCCCCCAAAGATGTCACCCTTCATAAAAACGCCATGTCGGCATTTTCTCCAATGCCTGAGGATCTCTTTGCACAAAAAACCCAGCAGCTGCTGCAAACCTGGAAATTTCGCCGAGCCCATTTCGAGCAGGCTTGGGAAGACGTGCACAATAATCAGTTCGAGATTGAGGCCGGCATCAGCCGGATCCGTGAAAATCCGCTTGTTTTACGCGCGATGGACGATATCCGTGCTGCGGGCGGAAATGAAGTTGAACAGATCCGGAGTGAACTGGCCAAAAGCATGGGAGACAAATTCAGCGAATACGCGGCATCGCTCAGGCACGATGTGGATGATCTCCGCCAAAACATGCAGCAATTCGAAAAAAACGCAAGAATTGCTGTAGAAGCGAGCGGAAAAGAGCCGCTTGACAGATTCGCGTGTCCTGAAGCCCTTGAGAAAAGTTTCGATGAATTTTTCAAGGATGTTTTGGACAAACCAGAATTAAAGCTACTTGCTGATGATCAAGGTCAAAGCCTTTATGACAAGGCGAGTAAACTTGTCCAGAACATCAAAAATGCTTTCTCAGCGTTGAAGCAACGTTTTATGAGTTTTCTTCCTAACCACGACAGTGGCGAGACAGAAGTCCAGGGAAAGCGTGTTCCGCAGCAACAATGAACAAGGTACTCAGGGCCTCCGATATTCGCGTGGGAAACTTGTGTTGACAATTTTTCAATTTTTCAATAATTCTGAAATTGAAAAATACAATTTTTCCATTTTAAAAGGAACTTGCTGAATAAACAGGAATTATCGAGGTGAAATGTGTCAGCATTTGGTTCCATCATTACAAGCGACGCTCTTACTTTCCTTCGAAATCAGGAAAGCAATTCAGTGCATTGCTGCGTGACAAGCCCTCCGTATTGGCGGCTTCGCGATTACACAATGCCTGGGCAGATCGGCTTGGAGTCCACCTTATATTACATACATCATGTATATATAATTCTGCATAATAATACAAAAAATGTAAAACATAGAGCGCCGATTGCTGAGCGCCAGAGCGGCGTTACATTTCAACATACATGCAAGCCTGGAACAAGAGGCCTGTCCAAACAATGGGAAATGTCTTTGTCGGGGGCCTGCATGGCAGGATGAGGATAATAGAAAAGGCCCCGTTGCTGCTCAGGGCCTTTCCGTGTGGCTTCGCCACAAACAAACTTATGTACGAGTGAAGTATGCTTGATTCAGACCAAATTGTCAATGGATCATTTCGAAAGTTTCTTGGCATATCACTGTCGCCTTCCCCGCCCCTCTATTCTGCAACAGGAGGGACAGGGCAATGAATACCGATATCCGCCTCCATATCACATTTTGGGGACATCATAAGACCAAGCGGCTGAAATCAGCCCTTGGATCTGATGGTATTGAATCCCTCTTGAAGCTCTGGCTGTGGACTGCGCAGAATCGTCCCTCCGGTGTTCTTACCAGTATGGATACACGGGACATTGAACTCGTCAGCGACTGGAACGGCATTGAGGGCGAATTTTTCAAAACTTGCCACGATATAGGCTGGATCGATGATAGTGACGGCAAAAGCCGCACATTTGAAATCCATGACTGGCGCGTATGGAATCCTTACGCTGCGGCCGAAGATGAAAGGCGCTCGCAAGGACGCCTGGCAAAACTCGCCCAGGCCAACAAGGAAGCGTACCAAGCGTGCGCTTCAGCGGGCATCAGAGAACTCAGCGCCGACGAATACCAGCAACTCAAGCCCCTCCATGGCCAAGCCCTTTGCGATTGCGTCACAAGTATCCAGAGCGCCCAAAGCGACAGCTCCGCTTCCAACAGCGGGCGCAGAGCGCCCGCACAGCGGCGCAACAGCGCCGCAACAGCGCCGCAAGCACGCCGCAACAGCGCCGCAGATGCGCCGCAGCAGCAAGAGGGTTGCGCAGGTCATTCTCCTCAAAAAATGCAAGGGGATCTCCCTGCTGGAGTTCCAGCGGATTGCCCGCATGGTGACCATCCGACCGCCGGAAATCACCAGGAAATCCAGACTGAAGAGGCCGGAACGCGCCCGCATATCAATATAAATCAAGGGGATTCCCCGGACTCTCCTTATTCAGGTCCAGACCACAGCGACCGCAGCGCGGCCGCTAGCCCCATTACCAGATCCATTACCAGATAGAGAAGAAAGAAGTCTCTTATCTCCCCACCCTACTGACTTCGAAGTGAGTAAGAGCCCACCAGTCAGCGAGGGAGGGGGGAATGGAAATGCTGAAGCTCAAGTTTCTCCCGAATTTAAGGCGCTACGCAAAATCTACGACTCCGTGCGGACAGAAGCCCCGCGCACTGGCGTGAAGGCCTATGTGGCGCTTAAAAAATCCGGAAAATGGCCGGGCCTGGAATATATAAAAACGGCGCTCAGGAATTTGTCGGAAAAAGACTACCAGTGGCTCAACGGCACTGCGCCGGGCCTGGAGAAGTTTCTTTCTGAAGGCTGGTGGACCATTGAGCCGCGCCCTTCACCTCCAGCCCCTAAGATCCGCGGGCAGGGACAAAACGCCGGTGATCGGAACGCTCTTTCCCGAAAAAATGCTGAAACGGCAAGCCGGGTACTTGAAGATATCCAGTCCGAAATAAGCAGGAAGTGACACATGGAAACAATATCTGAAGATCTGAAAAGAAAAACCACGGCTATCATGGCGCTTGCGGAAAATTATCAGCATGAGCTGTCGGATCCTCTCCTCAAGCTTTGGTTGAAAAACCTCAACCCCTGGCCTGTGGAGTTTGTTGAAACCGCTGTAGCCATGGTCATCAGGACATACAAGGGATGGAAATTCCCCTCCTACTCAGCCCTCCAAAGTGCCCTGGATGAGCTTTGCGGGAAAAGCCAAGCGCAACTCAGAGATCAAGCCATAGCCGAATGGGGCCTGCTGATGAGAAATATCTCCCACCGCGGCATACGAAACGAACCGGAGCATCACCCCACCACTGCCTATGTTATTCGCTTGCTTGGCGGCTGGGCAAGCATTTGCCAATGGAAGATCTCCGAACTTGATTTCAAACAGAGAAACTTTTTGGACCTATGGATCCAGAGCAATGGAAAAACGGACGTCTTGGCCCAAGGAGCGTATGCAATTGCGCAGGCCAGCGACGCTGTTGCGGGCATGGCAATTATGCCTTTGCTTGAGTTGCATCGTTCAGGGGCGCAACAGGGAATCCAGCAACGACCTGAGTCCTGCTTGCGATTGCCTGAGGCCCAGAAGAAATAACTCTTTTCTGTGAGAGCTGAAAAAATGGAATACATGGAAATACGCCACGCTCACCTTTTCTGTGGCCTGGGAGGCGGCGCCAAAGGCTTCAATCAAGGGGTTGCCCGCTATGGAAACCTTAAAGCTCGTTTCCGTTGCCTTGGCGGCGTGGACGTAGACAAGGCGGCACTGGCAGATTTTGCCCGACTTACGGGCTGCAGGGGCACATATCTGGATATGTTCGACCGGGAACAATATATCGCCTTCCACGGGCAGGAGCCACCAGCTGACTGGAGTGAGGCCACACCCGAGGATCTGCATCGAGCATTCGGATACGAGCGGCCGCACATCGGCTTTCTTTCCCCTCCCTGCAAAGGATTGTCAGGCCTGCTTTCCGAAGCGAAAAGCCGTAGCGACAAATATCAGGCTTTGAACCGTCTTACCTTGCGCGGGATCTGGTTATTCCTTGAAGCCTACAAGGACGACCCTGTCGAGCTGATCCTCCTGGAAAATGTTCCCCGCATCGCGACTCGCGGTCGAGCCCTGCTGGATCAGATCACCGCGCTGTTGCGGGCCTATGGTTACGCTGTTGCCGAGACCACGCACGACTGCGGCGAACTCGGCGGCCTGGCTCAAAGCCGCAAGCGCTTCCTGTTGGTAGCCCGGCACAAGGAGAAGGTACCGTCTTACCTGTACGAGCCCCACAAGCGCCCCTTGCGCGCAGTGGGCGACGTGCTCGGGCGCATGCCCCTGCCCGGCGACCCGGCAGGCGGCGCTATGCATCGCATCCCGGCCCTCCAGTGGAAAACGTGGGTGCGGCTGGCCTTTGTGGAGGCCGGAAGCGACTGGCGCAGCCTGAATCGGTTAGCCGTGGAAAACGGATTTTTGCGCGATTATGGCATCGTGCCGGAAGGTGGGAATACAGCATGGAGAGACGATATACTTGGGGTTGTCCCTTGGAAGGACAGCCTCGGCACCGTTACAGGCAAGAGTTCACCCACCAACGGCCGCTTTGCCGTGGCGGATACTCGCTGTGCGGGTGTGCGCCATGCCAATGTATATCGCATTGTTTCTTGGGCTGACGCCGCCAGCTGCGTCACTGCGGGTTGCGGGCCAAGCGCCGGAGGTCAATCCGTGGCCGATGTGCGCTGCACCGACTGGAACATTGAGCACACGGGGTATTCCCGCGCCGGCGTGTACGGCGTGGTGGAGTGGAATGCTCCCTGCGGGCCGGTAACGGCCAAGGGTAGGCACGACAATAGCGCTTGTGCTGTAGCTGATATTCGTCTCCCAGAAGCCTCGCAAAACTGTGTGGCCATCATCCGCGCCCTCGACGGTACGTGGCACCGCCCCTTCACCACGCTGGAACTGGCCGCGTTCCAAGGTCTGCTGGACCCCGAAGAAACGCTGGAACTGGAAGGGCTTTCGGATTCCGCATGGCGGGAGCGCATCGGCAACGCCGTTCCTCCTCCGGCTGCCGCGGCTATGGCTGAAACCATGGGTAAGCTCCTTCTGCTCACATGGTCCGGCGAAACAATTTCCCTTGGGAACACTCCCATATGGGTGCAACCCATTGCGGCCGCACTCATGGCAGCTCAATAATTGGAGGCCAGCGATGAAAATCTCGCGCCTCCGTATGCATCGTGGTCCCCTATCCATTGCCCCTCAGCAAGCTGCTTGTTACGCGAGATGCCTTATCTCCTCTCTACTCTTGGGTCACACTCTGACCACTTCCTCGCGAAAAAAGCATGTGGAGGGCCGAGTTCCGCACGAAAGCGTTCTGCGCGGCTTTGCCTGGGGAATAAGCGGAGAGACCCCGGAAGAGTGGATTGATGAGATGTGCGCCACACTACTCCGCTATAAAAGGCGGCATTTCTGTACAGTTCCACATTATATTCTAACTCTCTCTGAGGGAGAAAAATTCGGCCCTAATTACAAACTCTGCGTCACAACGCTGCTCCAGGCTTTGTGCTACTCAACCCGACATCATGCCATTGCCATTTTGCATGCTGGGGCGGCATCTTCGGGAAACGAACATATCCATCTTGTAACATGCCGGATTGACCCCGGCAGCTTACAACTCATTCAGGAAGCGGAGGGCTGGTACCGCCGCGCTATGGCGCAAACTGCGACGCTCCTGGAAAGCCAGTGCGGTTTTGCCACCGCTCCTGCAGCGCCTTATCGCTTCGATGCTGCCGCTGGAAAGGTGGTACGTGCTCGTGCTGTGGATTCCAAGATAAAGCTCAAAGCCGAATCACGCCTCATGGAAGACAACACCGGCAAAAAGTCGCCTGAACGGTTGGCAAAAGAATCAGCCGCCCAAGCCATGGACATATTTAAAAAAGGGTTGGCTCAGGGTCGGCTGCTCAACTGGGAGGCACTACATATCGTTTGCGGGATGGTGGGTCTGCTTTTTCATCTTGATGGCAAGGTCGCGTTCCTATCCCCCGACGGTCAAACGTGGTTCAAAGCGAGCCAAATAATGAAGGATCTAGGAATGAAACACCTTCCTGGAAGGATTCAGAAACCATATATCCCCACAACTGAAAAAGCCCTGAATCTCTTTAACAGAGCCATGGAGCGGAGAAAATGATACGCATATAATGTTTTTTATACTTTTTTAGAGTATTGCGTACTTAAAAATTATAATTTCTGGAACAGAAAAATAAGTTTGAGGTAAGTTATGCCTAGTGAAATTGAGTATATGAAAATTTTTATGCCCAAAAAATGGATGCTGAAATATTATATGTCTAAATTTTTGATGAGGCATCGAAAGCATATACATATATTTTGCATTATATCGTTACTTATGACAATTCTAATTCTAAATATTATCTTGCTCTATCCCATTATCTTGCTCTATCCCCGCTAGATTCGAAATGATGAGCATGAACATCAAGCCAAGCCGCCGTGCGGCAATGGCTCCGGAATAGTAACGAGTCTGACCTCACGCTCATGGCGGATTACCTCCATGCGGAAGGCTTCGCGCAGGGCCTGCCGGACAAAAACTCCTCATGGTCTTCCCTGTTGCGCAGATCCGAAGACTGGCACAGACGCATCGCCCTCCGTTGCCCAAAAAGGGAGGAGGAACGTCTGGAATGGGACTCGCTCCTCCCGGAAACCGTTATTGATGGCGTGGTCTGTACGCCCCTGACTGATAGCCAGGCCCTGGCCGAGGAAGGCGCCCTGAAGGAGCCCGACGGGACAAGATCTACCTTGGGCATATGGCTGAACGGCAAGGATGGCGTGAGCCTTGATCAGCACCGTGGTCCGCACAATTCCGCCGTTTCCCGGAAAGCCGCTGCCGCCGCAGAAAAACTTCTGGCCGCATACCGGCAGGCTGTCACGGAAACGCTGTAATCCGGCAAGAGGGAAAAGGTTGCTGCGTAACACGAATCAGTTTGCCGCAGCAGATCCAGAATCAGGCTCTTCTATCGCCTTCCGCGAAACTCAAGGTCTGGATGACCTGCCGCAGCATATTCTTCATGAGCTTTCTTCAGTTCAACCGTGTATTTTTCTTCCAGCCCAGATATCGCCTCTCCCCAAAGATCCTTCATATTTTTCCGGAGATACCAGGTAAGAAGACGCATATTTTCATACTGCTCTTCGAGCATCATCACAGAGCTGCGAATCAGCTTTTTTTTGCTCTGCTCTTTCCGGCCAACCTCGCCGTCGGTTTCTGGAGTGCCGCCATGAATTTTTTCAGCGGTAACCGCTACCGTAGCGGTTTCTCCTCCAAGAAGAGCACTCAAATCAGGAGTTTCTCTTTTTACATTGCCAGCCATAGTCATTTCTCCTCTTCCAGTTAGATGTGCTCTTGTGACACACGGTTGACCAGTTTCCCGTAATCATCGGCGCCGGGTGTCTTCGGCGCGTACTCAAAAATCGTCATTCCCTTGCTGGTTGCCTCAAAGAATTTCACTGAAGCTCTGATCGGTTCGCAGATGGCCTGAGGAAATTGTGCCCGCAGTTGCTCATAAATGCTTCTACTTTCGCTGGACCGTCTATCCCACATGGTAGGAACAATATAACGAGTGTGCAGCTGGGAATTATATTTTTTTACGTCAGCCACTCGCTTGAAAAACTGCCCAAGGGATTCCATGGAAGCCATTTGCAGTTCTACCGGCGCTAGAATTTCTTGAACATACATAAGAGCATTAACAGAGAGCAAGTCCCAGCCAGGCGCCATATCCAGGAGCACATAATCATAGTGCCCTTCGACCTCTTGGAGCACCTCAAGCAGAGCCCGTTCAATGCCCATTGTACGCTTCGAGATGTGCAACGTCGCATCCGCCAGGCGCCTTCCTCCTGCAAGAAGCATAACGTTGGGCTTGGCTTCCGAAAGACATTCCCCTATCCGGGCTTCTCCCAGGAGCACTTCCGCCAAGCCACGGCTAGGCTTTGCTCCCATGAAAAAACCCGCCTGCCCCTGCGTATCACAGTCAACTAGAAGCACAGACTTGTTTCGTTGCCCCAATCCATACGCCAGGGTTGTAGCCGTTGTGGTTTTTCCTACGCCGCCTTTGGACAAGCAAATGGCCATCTTTCTCATGCCTAGCGCCTTTTCCTTTGTTTTTTATACTACTACAAATTTTTTACTTTTTAAGCGCGTAATGCTCTAAAAAAGTATAAAAAATATTTGATGTGTATAAAATATGAAAAATTGAAAAATATGTCAATATTTAATATGTAAAATATGAAAAGGCAGCGCCGTAAAGCGCTGCCTTCACAATTGGAACCAAGAGTCAGTATTACTGCTGCTCTGTCGCCCACCTTGCGACGGCTACGGGACTATCGGGAACCTGGACCCGCCGCAGCCATCGTGCATATTCCCGAGCGGAGAACTCGATAATTTCGGCTTTAATACCCAATTCCCTCAGCAATCTTTGGGAACGCAGGAGAATTTGGCTATGCATAACGCATGATAATGAGATCTGTTCCGAGTCCGGCACATGCCTCCATAGATCCTGATTGGAAGAAAATCTAACCAGCCGAATATGTTTTCCAGAAAGCCCCCCATCAGCCAGTTGAAGGCCACGGACATAAAATACGGCTATTTTTTCCAGCTGTCCCTCTATCCCATCCAGGATCTGAACAATCTGATCAGGGATGTCCGCGACATCCAGAAAAGGCGACAAAACCTCCTGGGCTACGAACATTTCCGACGCAAGGGCACTTGCAGTCAGCCCCAACTCAGACAAACGACTTCTCAACGTCCCCATCAGCTTCTCAGTTCTTTCCCAAGTATAGCCTGAAACTGACAATGTTGCATTCGCTCATGACCTCATAGAAGTCGTCCAAACCACGCTTCCGCAGTTCGCTCTTGAACTGCTCAACAACCTCTAAGGCGCCGCGGCCGTCCTGCCAAAAGGCCAGAATGGACAGTTTGGGTGTAGAGTGCTGAATAGGAATCATGACGGAGCGGTATGTGGCAGTCTCATCAGTTTGTAGGTCCAGGGCCTCGTCCCTTTCATGAATTGTCTCATGCAAAGCCTTTTGTAATCGACGGACAGCAAACTCAGCTTGCATGCCGCGAACAGCAAGTTCAAACAATGCCGCCTGGTGATGGATTTCGAGCCCCATTACTTAGACCCCCCTTGGCTGACCGCCGCTGCCATCCTCGCCAACAAATGGTCCAATTCCTGGCCGGATAGGGTGGCACAGCCGATCTCAGCGCCACTGGGCAGTTCCCTATTCTCAACACGCCAAGCAAAGGCCGGTACACGCAGGGCACCTGTATGATCGGCAAGGATTTGAGACGTGACGTTCACGCCGGCCAGCAATTCCTCTTGCTCATCCTTCGGGGCAGACTGCTTGTCCAGATACCGCAAGGCGTTGCCTGCGATGGGAGCGAAGAGAATCTGAAACGGATACTTCTCCTTATGTTTGTCGAAATATATTTGCAACGCCGTGCAGGTAGGACAATCTTCCCAAGTAAAGACCACGAGCACGGGCCCTCCCTGGCTTTTTAACTCGGGATGAAGCTTTTTTGCCGGAGCCTTGAGGAGCTTCTCAAAGATGGCCATGGTGAATGCTGGCCGGCGCTTGGAGGAGTTCTCCCGGAGGTTCTCCACTGCCTTGCCGCGGCTGGGCCTGAAGTCTGAAACTGTTCTGTCGGCAATCGGATTGACAAAGGATTCCACCTTGAAATTCCCCCAAACCGGCCCATTGGGGATAAGCTTCCAACGGTTATCTTTGCTGTCCAGTACCGGCTGGGCCGTGACGACGCCTGAGAGGGACGAAATTGTGATCAATTGTGCTCTTGCAGGATTCCAGTCGGGGAGATGGGGGGCGCCATCCAGTGGAGCCATGAGCGGCATATAAAGATAAAACAGCAGGCACGCCCCTCCCACACATCCCAAGGCAATGCCGGCTGCACGGCTCAAAATATGGTAAAAGAAACAATACACGCCCATTACGAAGCGTGAGAACCTTGAAATGGCGGATCGGAAAAAGCCCATGTGTCTTGCTCCTCAAATTTGCGGCCCCTAAAATCTATAGGGATTTTTTTCAAATTTTACAATTAATTTTTCAAGCTTTTAAGCAAAACATTGCCATACATCATCATGTCATACTTGGGGAAATTATTCTCCGGAGGAAAATCCCAAGTATAACCTTACTGCCCGGATATTGAGAAAATATATAGGATATTGCTGCCGATTTAGGCTCTCTGCTTCTCAAAAATGGCAAAAGAAAATTGGCAATATATAGTTCAATGCTAAAAAATAAATTGGGCAGTAAGGTGGGGAGAAACAATATTCTGAATATGGCAGCCAATTTTTATGGCCTATCATATTCCTTTTTGTTTCTCATAAGACAATGGCGGCAATAAGAAAAAGGAAAAGGGAGCAACCGATGCAGATGGTGAGTGGGCCGCAGGAATCAGAGGAGACACAACAACTCAGAAATGCCTCCCAATTTGGACGAAATGTTGCTCAATAATCAAACACTGGCGCGCAATTGGATCTCTCTATTATGGTGCTCAGAAGTAGGACTTCATGCGACACACCACACAGAGAATGAAAAATATAGATTAAGGTCGGCTTATAGCTGATGAGCAGCGCCTCTCCTCACTGAGTACTTCCTATTAGGCCGCTGGTGAGATCCAAGCTGGTGAGATCCAAAAAGATAGCAGATGTAACAATTGTGGAGGAGGAAAGATAAAATTGCCGTAATCAGATCTAGATCCGCTTACCACATGGCCGGAAGAGCCTCTCCCCGAACTCGGAATGCGGCGTTTTTGCCTTTTGGGTCTAGTTTTTTCCAAGTTCAGCATATCCGGCGCAGCCTCGACCGCCTCAATCTCTTGCTCATCCAGAACATGCTGGTATGTACGTAGGAGCATGGTCTCGTCCTTATGCCCCATGAGCTTGGCTACGGCTTTTAACTTTGCACCTCCCTCAATGGTATAAGTGGCGAAATAATGGCGCAGGGAATATGGGGTGATGCGGCGGAAGATACCGGCGTTGCGAACAGCTGTGTGCCAAGCCCTGTTCGCTGAGCGTATGGGCTTCCCTTGCCATGAAATTACAAAAGAGATACCGGCCTCCAGATCGATATCACGCCATTCGCGGAGCAAAGGGCTCAATGACTGCCTGATCGGGATTTCACGAACCTTTTCCGTCGCCCCCTTATCCGCGCTGGGCATGCGAATGATGCCCGCTTCCAAGTCAACGTCTGCCCAGCGAAGCTGGAAAAGTTCACTCGGGCCGATTCGAGGCCCACATGACGCACCGATTGCGATAATCCTTTGGAGATGGGGAGTTGCTGCATCGTAAATAAGCTTTGTTTCTCTAGGGGTGGGTGGTGCGGTACGCCTAGAGCGAGCCTGAGGAAGCCTAAGTTCAGAAAGCGGGTTTTTGGGAAGAATGCCATACTTAACGGACCAATTCATTGCACTTCTCAAAATTGATATCCGCCTATTAATAGTGGATTGATTTAATTTTCTAAGTTTTTGTATCTCTATAAAATCCATTATATCGTCACATGATAAAAGAGAAACTTGTCTTTTTCCAAACAATTTTATAATATGAGCAGCATGATACTCTGATTGTTTAATTGTCGTTTTATTTGTCAAACCCAGAGAAAAGTAACGTAAAAATAATTCTGCAACAGTAAGTTTTATACATTTTGATCGCGTTCTCTTTCGCCTCTGCGCCATAATTCGTTTTTCTTGTAGTTCAATATCGCTAAGAGTCTTTGAAAAAGCCTCAGCTGCTGGTTCTGAGGGGAAGCCGACCCTATGGCGCTTTCCAGTCCAAGAGCTTTTCCAGCAAACGATCCATGGATTCTGCCGCCGATATTGAATATACTTGATTTCCATTTCTCCTCCTTTCTTCATACCAGATAAAAGTCGGCAACTGCTTTAAAAACCTTACAGTTATCTCTCATCTCGCTCAGATCTCTTACAGACGAGATGGGTTTACCCGGAACTGTTTACGGTTGTCGGAGGACAGACGCCCGATCTGCGGGGGCTTTTTCTTCGTGGATACGGAGGCAAGAGTGCCGCTCTAGGGGCTACACAGGACCAGGCAACCGCCAGCAGCGGCATACATTATCGAGCTGGGGGAAAGGGCCCGCTTTCGGCAAAACCCTTTCCCCCAGCTCGAAAAGGCTGGGCTACTCCAAAAGGAGATTCCAATGTTGGATCAAAAAGAAATCAGCAAGGTGAAAGTTGAAGAGGGTCAGATGACTGAGGCCATTACCAGCTATTTCGGATTTAAAGCGCACGTTGTTGAAATCAATACATATGCGATGCTGGATATGCTTTCTCCTGATTATCATGGAGGATCATGGAATTTTTACAAATTAAGCAATGATGGATTTTATATGGCCCCATCAGAAAAAAGGCCATACCGCATTCGTTGCAATGGAAATGAATATGATGGAACGATGACGTCTGATGCTGCTGGAATCACAGCTTGCCTTTTTACACTTAGCCATCTGTCATTTGAGCCGCGTTTTAACTTTCTGGCGGAGTTTTATGAAAAACTATATGAATTTGCCTGTGAGCATGAGGAGAGCGAGGCAATACTAGCTGCGATAGATTAAATTGAAGGCCCGGTGGCAGAAGTCGCCGGGCCTTCCTTAGGCGCGCAATGTGGCCACGTCGGTTTGCCCCAAAGTTTGGAGGGAGCGTAGCACGGCCATCGGGGCTACATGCAAGGAGTAGAGGTATTTTCTGGCTGGTTTATTTTGATAATTTTTTTTGAAAAATTGTTGACACTAAATCAAAATAGTGTCATCTTCTTTTTCAGAGAAACACAAGGAGCATCTCATGGCAGCTACTATCCAGGATATCAATGAGCAGGGATTTGTCCGCTTCGAGCATCGCGACATGGGCTGGAGAGGCAACAAGCATACCTGGGCGCGCTACAATGCCGAAACCCGCGAGCTGACTCTTAATCTTTCACAAAACGGCGGCATAAACAGCGAATTTCTTGATGAACTGCGTGAATTTTGCGCAGCCTATGGTATCGACTATAACGGCATGCGCCGTGGCGACCGCGTGACCATCACTCTGCCAGAGCACGCTGTGCAGACCAAGCCAGCCTGGATGCGTCCTTGTCAGGAAGCCGAAGCCTTGGCAGCGATGGACAAGGAATCAGAGCGGGAAGAGCAAGAAGCGAAGAAGCAAACGGGCAAGAAAAGAAAACCAAAATGTTAAGCTGAGATAGTCTCGACTTGATCAGACAATTGACACCAACAAAACAGAGATCATTGTCTGATCAAGTATGATCTACTACAGTTAAACCCACGTGGAGACGTTCTTCATATTTTTCGGCATCAGTTTTGCAGTTGTATTTGTGTCCTTACTTATTTTTTTCTATCATTTCCTCTCCCCACTGCCGTTCTCTTTGCTCCGCAATATCCCAGAAGTATGGAAAAAGAGAGACCAGCAAATCTTTCGCATAGTCCCACTCAGTTCCCGCTCCAGTGCAGACGGAAACGCCATATGGCCCCTGAATGCCTTCAATATCCCTGATCTGGAAAGGGCCGATCCTGTGCGCCTGCATCGGGGGCAGAGTCTCAGACTTGTATTCCGTGAAATGCCAGCAGCCTCCGTTGAACTCCACATCAGGCCAATGTGGGACAAGAAATTCAGGCTGATGATTCGGTCTGGCATCGAATGTCATGCCGCTTATTCTTTTCATTTCAAGTTCATTCAGATTGACCTTGAAATATTCCGGCCTGCCTGGTTCGGTACAGAATGACAGACGGGACTCATATTCTTCACCGGAGTATTTCCTGCTCATGAAATTTGCGGTGACGAAAAAGCCTTTTTCCTTGCAGTAGAGACAGCTCCGCGCCAGTTCCAGCCCCCAATAGCAAGGGTCCGTTTCCGTCCAGCTCACCGCTTCCGTGACGCCCCATACGGTGTCTCCATCCGTTGCCAATGGCCCGGAAGGGGACCCCACCTCTTTGCCGCTTCCATTTATGTGCCAAGTTTGAAGCATTTTATGGCAGCATGGGCAGTTATACTTGTGATTTTTCACAGGGCGGATTGAATATAATTCAGAAATTGTTCCATTTTTGAAAATATCACGCGGGGCAATGCCTTCAGCATCCTGAATGCCATCGTCAGCAGCGTTCTCCAATAACAGTTTATAAACATGTGTGTTTCTGTATTCAGCCGCATAATGAAGGGCTGTTTTGCCTTCAATATTTTTCGTATTGACAAGATTCTTCCAGTTTTTACCGAGAGATAGAAGTAGATTGCAGCATCTGTAGAAGCCGAAAGCCGAGGCACAATGCAAGGGTGTATTTCCCGTATCATCGCCCACATGGGGATTAGCTCCACGTTCCAGTATTTTTTTGACGGCGGCATGGTCGTCGGACATCACCAAAGCGTGCAGCAATGTGCTCCCCTTATAAGCGCCCTCCTTCAGAACATGTGAAAGATCATCGCCTGCGGGAAGATCCTTTAGTGTTGCGCGGCCCTCCTCGTAATCCTCCAGCCATTTTCTGAGCTGATATGTCTGCTGCCAATCTTCCATTGCTGCCCCTTGTTTATGAATAATTGAAAAATTACATCCAATTTTTCTAAAAAACAAGAATAATGGCGAGAAATTTGAAAATATGGCTTCCCAAACCAAGCGAAGTCCAAACCGCAGTTATGCAAAGCCTACCGTCGAGGCTCTGAATGACCTGAACCCAGATGTGTATCCCCCAATTTTCAATTATACTTGGTTTAGAAATTGCATTGCCAAAAGAAACACTGCGGGCCCCGATCCCCAGCCCCGCGCTGCGCGACAGCCAGTGAGAGATTTCTATGGCAACCCAAATTGTTTCCCCTCTGGCAGGATGGCTTGGCGGCAAGATGCGCCTGGCCAAGCGTATCGTTCCCCTCATCCCGCAGCATCGCCGCTATATTGAGCCGTTCGCCGGCGGAGCCTGGATCTTTTTCCGCAAAGACCCCGTCCCCGTAGAGGTCCTGAACGACCTGAATGCAGATGTGGTCACACTCTATCGTGTGGTTAAAAATCATCATGAGGAATTCTTGAGGCAGATGGACTGGACACTGCCAGCGCTGCAGGAGTTTGAGCGTCTCTGGAGGATGCCGACTGACTGTCTTACGGACATTCAGCGTGCTGCTCGTTACTTTCAGATAATTAGGATGTCATTCAGCGGACGCATGAAGGGGAAACCCTCATTCAGCAGAAAATTGACAAAGCCGTCCAACTTCAAGCCTCGTAACGTCAACGATATCATTCGCGGGGCGTATGAACGCCTTTCGAGCGCCTGCATCGAATGTCTCCCCTACCAAGAGGTCATTGCACGGTATGATAGCGAAGATTCTTTTTTTTATATTGATCCTCCCTACTTTGGACGGGAGGACTATTATGGAAAAGAGATGTTTTTCCGGGAGGATTTTGCCCGCATGGCTGTGCTGTTGAAAGACCTGCGTGGAAAATTTTTGCTTTCTTTGAATGATGTTCCTGAGGTGAGAAATTTATTCAAAAACTTTACTATAACCACTGTGCAAACATGTTACACATGCGCTTCTGGAAGCAACAGCCATCCTTTTGAATTGCTGATTGCCAACTTCTAAGCAAACGGGCCGGGATATTCCCGGCCCACAAGCTATTCTCCGTATCCTCTTTGAGATTTCACCTGAGCTTTTCCGGTGGAAATTCTTCCCGGGTCCGCAGATAAGCCGCAGTTTCTTCGGAATAGGACCCCAAAAGAACCAAGGTTCCATCTTTAAGACAGTAGACCCCGTTACGCCGCAATTTTTTCATTATCAGTTGCTCCAAAATCCGCTGTTTCTCTTCGGAGCGCGGCCATGTGCGTTCCCTGGCGGGGAATTCGCCGGCCAAGGCTTTTTTTCTGCGGAACCGCCTTGCGGTCTCACGCATCTTTTCAAAATTTAGGTCCATTTTCTCTTCCAAAGGGCTCTTAAAAAATCACCTACATCATGGAAATATACGCCGCAGATTTGCTTTCCATCCGCTCCTTGAAGAACAGGTGCAGTTCTGCCCTGAAGAAATTCTTCAGCCGCTCCACGATATTGAGGTGGAATGTTCTCATGGGGAAGACAACCATACAGACCCGACGCATCACGGCGTGCTTCAGCAATACTACCATCCGGAAAGCCAAACCCTATTGAGTCCCTGCAGGGCCTACCACTCAGCCAAAAGGCTGCCGACGAATATGCGCTGCTGCAGAAATACCCGTCCAGCTGGTCCAGGATATGGTACTCCGTTCGCGTTCCGTTTTCCGCGTATATGCCGTCAAGACGCCGATGATAGTGCCCGGAAATCCAGAGCGATGGTCTGCAACCGCGCAACACCATATCAAGAACCTTGACACTCGGATCCGGCGAAAAATCAAAGTTGCCCCGCGGCGCGCTCTTCCAGCTGTGCTTAGCTATGCCAAATGCCGCGGGCACAGTATGCGAAAGGACAATATCCACCTTGGGCAGTTTGCTGGGGAGGTGAGCCCGCTCAAGAATTTCTTCAGGAAACCAATCGCGTCCCTCCTCCCGATACGCACGATCTATGGACTTCCCTCCCCCCGCGAAAAAAACCGTTCTCCCGTCAGGCAATTCCATGGTGGATCCGCGGGGATGATAAATCACATGCGGCGCCAATTCGACGGATTGAAAGCCCCCCCTGGGAGCTGAGGCGCAAAGAGAAGGATGATCCTCATGATTGCCGTCCAGAAAGTGCAGCTCGGTCGCCGCAAGTACAGAGGCCGGGAGTATGTCATGCGGTAAAGGAAATAACTTTGGCCACCAGCCAAAATCCCCAGCGACGATGCACAGATCAGGGCTGTAGAACGCCAGGATTGAGCAGAGGTAGTCCCAGCGGGCGTGGGAGTCACCAAGCACCAGGATACTTTTTTCTTCCATGTGGCCAGCTGCCTCACGTGTACGCGGAGGCCTTACCCGTTCGCAAGACTTCAACCTCGTCGGTGCAGGGGGCATATTTGTCTGACGGGACCAGAAGGCTGCCTAACTCCACACCATCTTCACGATATCAGCATAGCAGACATCGTAGTTGGCGATTCCGCACAAGAGCGCATCAGGATCCTCATCCTCTTGGAGGCTTCGCTTGCCCGCATGTCCGGCACCGTCAAAAAGCGGGAACAGCTGACCGCCCCCCAATGTATGTGCGCCACAGATCTTCCTGAATACGCCCTTCAATATTTCCTTCTGAGGACCGGAAACCATTTTTCGAATGGCAATAAGGCAGGCATAGGCCAGCCTGGCGCAAGATGCTCTGGCAACTAAATATTCGTCCAGAGAGATGTGCTGGAATGCACGCCAATGAAAAAACATGGAAACAACGCATGCAAACAGAGCTTGGCACTCACGAGGCGAAAGATCAGAACGGCCTTTGCAAAAGGCTTCCAACGCTGTCTCCATTGAAGAAAATTTTCTCTCCAAAGAGACTGCATGAAAGGTTAAGGGCGCAAGCGGCATGGCGTTTTCTTCTGGACCGGGAACCAGTCGAGAACAATGTCTAAAGTGTTCTTCAACACATCTATATTTCCCACATAATCATGGATTGCATATTCAGCAAGATCGCGAAGTTCATCACGAGCAAGAAGACCATGAGCAATGAGTTGCTTAATGTCATTGCGATCACGATCAGAAAATCTGGAAAGTTTCATAAGAGCCAGATCAACGGGCGCAAGGACATACACTTCCAACATCCCCAGCCTTGCAATTTTTCTGGCCCTCTCCGGGTATTCATCGTGAATGAGAGAAAATGTACTATTAAAATTATAATCAAAATCCACACGTTCCGCATCAAGTGGATCTTCGGCAACAACAAGAGCATGTAAACCTTGCGCAACGCTCATTTTGTGGGAAAACAGCACATCAAGGTCAAGAGACATCCTCAAGCCGTTAAGCCAAAAGGCTACAGCCTGGCCACCGGCAATATAGGCGTTCACAGGATATGAACAGCCCTCGACGGTTTGAGCTATTTGCTCGAGGATGTTCATACTGGCATCAAAATAACGCCCAGCATGGTAATTGCCTGGCATTTTGACCTCTCTTGTCATAAAAAATCTAGCTTCGATAAGTTATGAAGTCAATTTATACGCCGCCAGATTGGCGTGCTGCGTCTTCACATACTCCAAGGCCCCAGTAGCTGACGCAGCACTCCTCACAATTTTTACACAACTCGCTTCGATCATGGCATTGACCCGAGAGTCAGCAGTTTCTCCGGCTTGGCGGAAATCCGTGCGGATCCCGATAATGGGGATATTCCTGGCAAAGGCATAGCCGATTTCCCAGGCCGTGCCATCATCCACCTGAGCACCGTCCAGCAATGCCAGAACCAGGTCGCACGAGTCCAGGGCAGCGCGATCCGTTTCCATAATCTGCCGCACAGCATCCTTTCCCCACCGGGCAACGTCTTCCTGGGACACCAGATCGCCGGGCCAAATAGGTTCGTGGCCTGCAGCGGCAAGCATCGCTTTCAAATTCT
>ENA-ORRA01000900-ORRA01000900.1-human-gut-metagenome-genome-assembly--contig:-NODE-900-length-23544-cov-5.980927_pt1 | contig 23544 bp, 23 predicted proteins | sample MGYA00242169_ERZ509122 | MGnify/ENA primary metagenome ERZ509122 (study PRJEB26280, sample SAMEA2338650) | human gut metagenome | biome: human gut; feature: human-associated habitat; material: faeces...
CCCCAGCCGGTCCCGCCGAACGCCTTGCAGCCGGGGATGAAGATCGCCGGGCGCTATCGCGTGGAGGCGGTCGCCGGAGTGGGCGGCTTCGGGATCACCTACCGCGCCTTTGACGAAACGCTCGCGTGTACCGTCGCGGTCAAGGAATACTTCCCGTCCGGGATCGCGAACCGGATCCCCGGCAGCACGGAGGTGCTGCTCTACGCGGGCAAGCGCGCAGTGGAATTCCGTCGGGGCTACGAGCGGTTTCTGAACGAGGCGCGGAGCATGATGCAGTTCTGCGCGGCGGCGAACATCGTACAGGTGCGGGAATACTTCGAGGCGAATGGCACGGCGTATATCGTGATGGAATATTTGCAGGGCCGCACGCTGAAAGCGGAGATCGAGACCGCGCCGCTTTCGTGGGAGCGGTCCGTGGAGATCGGAACGGCCGTCTGCGGCGCGCTGGCGCAGCTGCACCGCAAGGGCGTCGTACACCGCGACATCAGCCCGGACAACATTTTCCTCTGCCGAGACGGGACCGTCAAGCTGATCGATTTCGGCGCGGCGCGGGCCGCCATGCGGCAGGACCGGCAGCTGACCGTCGTTTTCAAGGACTGCTTCACGCCGCCGGAGCAGTATGCAAGCACCGCGCGGCAGGGCCCGCAGACGGATATTTATGCGCTCGGCGCGACGCTTTACATGGCGATGACGGGAAAAGCGCCCGAAAGCGCGCTCAACCGCCAGCCGGTCGACCGGCTGAAGCCGCCGTACGCGCTGCGGCCCGACATTCCGGAGGGCGTGGGCAACGCGGTCATGCAGGCAATGGCGCTGGAGCCGGAGCTTCGCTTCCCGGACGCGGATGCGTTTGCCCGCGCACTGAAGCAGTATCAGACCGCGCAGAGCATGGAGGCTGTCCGCAGGAAAAAGCGGCGCAGAAGACGTGTCAGTCTGCTTGCCGCGTTTCTGGTGCTGGCGGCTGTCGGCGCGGCTGTATCGGCACTCTGGATCGGGCGCGTACAGAATACCACGCTTCCGGACGCGGAGATATTCGTCTGGTTTTCTGCCGATCCGCTCTCGCAGAGCGGCCAGAACAAGATCGCCGCGCTGCACGCGGCGGCGGACGCTTTTTCGCAGCGGTACCCGAACGTGACGCTTCGGCTGCAAAGCATTCTGCCGGATGAATATGCGGACAGGCTCAAACAGGCGCAGCAGGACGGCTCCATGCCCGCGCTTTTCGAGCGGACGGCGGATACAGATGCCGCTCTGGCCGACGATACGGCGCTGCGGAGCCTTGCCCGTGCGCACGATCCCGCGCAGTACCGGCTCTCCGGACTGGTCAGCGCAGATCACGCGGCGCTTGGCTGCGGCATGCCTGTCCTGTACGTCGCCAGTGCATATACGGGCGGCGAAATTGGCGCGCTTCAGAAAGCCGACGCATCGCTGCCGGCAGAGCTGGCCGCGCGCGGGAGCCCCGTCGGGTTCAAGGCGTCGGCCATACCGCTCTACGAGGCGCTTCTGCAAAGCCCAATCCCGACGGACGAGCCATTTTCCGTGCGGGAGGACGCGCGGGACGGCTTCGTGCGCGGCGAGCGCATGCTCTATTACGGCGATACAGCCGACGCGGCGGACTTGCAGCAGGCGATGGCCGGGCGTTACCGTGCCTATGCGCTCGAGACAGACGCGCCGGTCTGCCAACTGCAAAACGTATGGTCCGTCGCGGCCGGAACGGCAAAAAAAGAGCGGCGGTGCGCCGCCCGGTTTTTATCGTATCTGCTGAGCGAGGACGGCCAGCGCTGCTTGTATCTGGAAAACAGTTACCCCTGCGTACCGGTTTTGAACGCGGTATATGAACAATATCGACGCCTGGCCGGCGAGCTGTCTGCCGTCCTTGACGAGCGGCAGCCGCAGTCATGCGGGATCGGATAGGAGGAAGAATATGAAGATCTGCTTTGGATGCTTTGGGTCATACGACGACCAGTTTGAGATCTGCCCGCACTGCGGCTATGCGGAGGGCACGGAACCGGAGCTCGGCATATACATGCGCCCGGGAACGATCCTACAGGAGCGGTATGTCATCGGCCGCGCACTCGGCCACGGCGGCTTCAGCGTGACATATCTGGCGTGGGACGCGCTTCTGCAGCACAAGATCGCCGTCAAGGAGTATCTTCCCAGCGAATACGCCACACGGCAGCCCGGCGAGAGCCGCCTGACGGTCTTTTCCGGAAAGCCGGGCGAATATTTCAGCTTCGGCAAGCAGAAATTTCTCGACGAGGCCAGGCGTCTGTCCGCGTTCCAGAATGAGGACGGCGTCGTCCATATCTACGACTGCTTTTCCGAGAACGAAACGGCGTATCTCGTTATGGAGTATCTTGAGGGCGAAACGCTGAGCGAATATCTGAAGCGAGAAGGGACGATCGCGCCGGACGAGGCTGTCAGGCTGCTGACCCCCATTATGATATCGCTACAGCACATCCACGACAGCGGCATGATCCACCGGGATATCGCGCCCGACAACATTATGCTGCTCAAAGACGGCGGCGTGCGGCTGATCGATTTCGGCGCGGCGCGTCATGCCGTACACGACTGCGGCAAGAGCATGACGGTCATCATCAAGGACGGCTATTCGCCCGAGGAGCAGTACAGCAGCCACAGCGTGCAGGGGCCCTCCGCGGACGTCTATGCGCTCAGCGCCACACTGTATCAGATGGTGACCGGTGTGACGCCGCCGAACGCGATGGAGCGTGGAGAATACCTGCGCACGCACCGCCGCGATCTGCTTGCACCGCCGTCTAAATATTGCAAGAGTATCACAAAATCGCAGGAGGCAGCCATCCTGAACGGTATGTGCCTGCATACGCAGGACCGCACGCAGAGCGTTGCGGAGCTGTATGAGGAGCTGACCGCAAAAACACCCGTGCAGCGCGTCCAGGAGACGATCCGGAAAAAGGAGGGCTTCAGCTGGCCGCTCTGGGCAAAAATCGTGGCCGGTGCGGCGGCAGCTGCGATCGTGGCCGGTGGGATCCTCTTCTTCGTCAGCCGCAGACCAAAGACGGACGCGGCCCCGGACGGCAGTTTTGTCTACAGCCCCAATATCGTCAATCTGCCGGTCGATGAAGCCGCCGAGACGGCAAAAACGGCGCAGCTGCAACTGGTGCTCGAAGGCTCCGACTATGACGCGGGCGTTGAAAAGGGCCGCATCCTGACGCAGGATCCGGCCTCCGGGACAAAGCTCACGCCGCAGTCCGAGCTGAACGCGACGGCCAGTCTCGGCAAGGAGCGTCCGCTCGCCGTGATGGCGGATGAGACGGACATGCTGCGGGACGCGGCGCTGGAGCATCTGACCCGTCTGGATCTGACCGAGGATCAGATCACGTGGGAATACGTCAAAAGCGACACGGAAGCGGACGGCACGATCATCGATCAGAGCATTGACGCGGGTTCCGCACTCACGGACGGATCCCGGCTGACGCTCACGGTTGCGGAGAATCCCGCGCCCGCGCAGACGCTGCCGGTTCCGGACACCGGCGCAGGCGGCTCCGCGCCGGGCGAAGTGATCGACCTTCCGACGCTCACGCCGTCAGAGGATTCCTGCGTGACGGTGGCCGACTTCGTCGGCCGTGCGTTCGATGCGGCGAAGCAGGAACTGCGCGCACAGGGCGTATATGCGGTGAAATGTGAGCTGCGCTATCATCCGACGATCCCGAGCGGAAGCGTGATCCTGCAATCCCCCGCGGGCGGCGCGCGCGTCCGGAAGGGCGACGCGGTCTATTTTGTCGTCAGTCTTGGCCCGGAGAAGCAGATCGTCCCGTCCGTCCTGTATCAGCCGGCGGAGGAGGCGAAACGGATCCTCGCGCTGCACGGCTGCGGCTGGACGACACAGGATGTTGTGAGCAGCTATGTCAAAACCGGTCACGTCGCCGCACAGACGCCCGAGGGAGGAAGCCAGACGCTGCCGCCCGTGCAGGTCGCGCTGGAGATCAGCGCCGGCAAGACATCCGCCGTGCAGACGCCCGGCGCGGAGATGACGATGCCGCAGGAAATGAACCTTCTGGTCGGAGAAACGCTCGATCTTGGCGCGGAGCTCACCGTGCGCGGCGCGAGCGGCGCGGCAAGCTGGTATTCCAGCCTGCCTGAGATCGCGTCTGTGGACGAAAATGGCGTCCTCACGGCCAACGCGCCCGGCGCGACGACGGTGACTGCTGTTGTAGACGGCGCGGCGGCGGCCTGCTGTGTTGCGGTCAGCGACGGACGGCCATTGCAGATGTCGGAGCTCGTCATTCTTGACGTCGGCGAGACGGTTCCGCTCGGCGGGCAGCTCGGCGGGATCGAACCGGAGCTTGTCCGCTGGGTCTCGCGCCATCCGGATGTCGTCCGCGTCGACGCGGATGGCATGGCGACCGGCGTCTCGGAGGGCTGGACCTACGTCACGGCGGTCTACGATGGCCGCACGGCGCAGTGCGCCGTCTGGGTGCTTGATCCCGCCAACTATATCAGGGTCAGGCGCTTCGACGGCAGTACGACGCAGCAGGCGGCGGAGACTGCGCTGAAGGATGCGGGCGTCTCCTATACGAAAAAATGGGTGGAGTCCACAATTGCGGCTGGGCATATCTCGGAGCTTCTCTTCACCGGGTATCGGGATTCGGATTATTATTACATCTCGCCGAATGAGCCTGTGGAGCTGTGGATCAGCGCGGACGCGGAAAATACAAAGGAGCCCGAGAAGGAACCTGAAAAGCAGGAACCGGCGAAGAAGGAATCGCTGAGCGTCTCGGTCCTGCCAGACAAACGGACCTTCTATTCCGGAGATACGCTTACCACGAGCGGCCTGAAGCTGCAATATACCGACAAGACCGGGAAAACGCAGACGGTGAGCAGCGGCTTCCAGACCACAGCGAATATGCAGGCCGCGGGCACGAAGCAGGTCACCGTCACCTACAAGGGTCTGACGACCTCCTATTCCATCACCGTCAAGAAGCCGAGCGTCAAATTGCAGAAAGAGCAGATCGAGGGCGGCATCCGCCTGTCTGCGACGACGGATCCTGCCGGGCAGACAGTCCAGTGGATCTCGCTGAATCCGCAGATCGCCTATTTCGAGGGCAGCGAGCTCCGTGCAGCCGGTGCGGGCACGGCCACCATCAAGGCCAGCATGGTGTATAACGGCGTGACCTACTCGGATACGACGACGATCACGGTTCTGGCAGAGGAAAAAGAAAATTATTCCTTTGAGATCCGCAGGACGGAAACGTCCACGAACGGACAGTTCTACAAGTACTTCGTGAATACGAATATCCCCAATTTTGACAGCTCCAAGGTAACTTGGTGGCTCGAACCGGTCGACGAACGCTGGTATACCGAGGGCGGCTGCGCGTATCTCTCGTATGGGATCACCGGCACGCTTACCGCGACATACGTCCACAACGGAAAAACCTATACGGCCAGCTGTTATCAGGCGGCTGCCGTCGAGAATTACATTCTCGACCTCTTCCTTGTGGAGCGGACGGAGGGCCGCGCGGCCTACGCGATCAAGACGGATATCCCCGGCTGTACGGCCGGCACGGCAACATGGACGGTCGTGTCTGCGCACAGAGGCGGCTGGGTCGACGGAAGTCAATATATTGTCGATGAATTCGGCATGGAAAACGGCGAGAGCTATACCGTCACGGTCAGCTACACCTATAATGGAAAGACTTATTCTGCGTCCTGTACCTATACGTACACGGAGCAGCCAAGCGCAAACGTGTTTCCGGTCATCCCGGACGAGATCCCGACGATCCAGCCCTGACGCAAGGCGCCTCCTGTAAAAAAAGCGAGGAAACGGATACCTCCGTTTCCTCGTTTTTTATGGATTCGGGCGAGCACGATTCCGCGTCTGTGTCGACGTTACAGATATTGTGACGTATGAGAAGACAACAGTGCGCGTTTTTATTGAGCGCTGCATATCCAATGTGTTTCGTCAGACTGTTTTTGTGAGCTTGGCAGCCTCGTCCCTGTTCGTCATCATGCCGCCGTAGCTCAATCCGTAATGCGCGGCGAAGCGCTTCATGGTGTACTCACCCGCTTCCAGCATCCACTGTTCCGGGGCAGCACCCTGAAATACAAAGTACAGCTTGCGCCCGAAAAGCTCTCCTTTTTTGATTTTGCCATAGAAACGGTCGAGCATATTGCGGACGCTGCCGCAGATGTTGTGCCAGTACAGGGGAGAGCCGATGACGAAGGTGTCCGCCTGTTTCATGGCGTTGATGACAGTATCCAGCCCGTCTCCGAGGAGATTCTGACCGTAAGCTCTGATGGTGTAGTCAGTCAGATTCAGAGTTTCATAATCTTTGCCGTTCAGCAGCTCTGCTGCCAGCTTTGCGGTGTTGCCATTTTTATTGGGACTGCCGTTGATGAATAAGATGCTCATGTTATTTGCACTCCTTCAAAATGTCGTAAATCTCGTCGTGTTTCGACTTCTTGCAGCAGCCCGCGGTGATGTGGCAATACAGGACGGGGCGGATGACGGCCAAATTTGCGCCGTGGCTGCAGTTTGTGTACGCGCCGAGCGGAGGCTCGATCTATGGTAACACATCTTTTTGTATACATGATAGCAGAAGCGAGACTTCTGCGGAAGTCTCGCTTTGTTCATCAGTATATACCTTTAGGTTTTACTATCCATACGGCTCCTTGCTGACGGTCTTTGCCGCTCCCAGAAAGCGCTGCACTGTGGGCGTTGGTTCCGGGGAGTGGAAGATAAGAGGATAAACGATGAAATTCTGCCCCTTAATTAATGCTTTTTCAGCTATTTGTTATAGCGTATCAGATTCACGGAAAAAGCGCAATGACAAAATTACAATTATCTGGTGTGCAAATGTAGTATCATCCTGCTTTGTCAGAGTGAAAAAGTAGCGCCTTCCCACACGCTTGACAGCTTTTCATTTCTGCGATAAACTGAAATTGTAAAGACATATGCAGCTGCGACAGGCATTTGCTTGACAGGCGGCTGCATTTTTATTTTGATTGGATGGGATGGATGCGATAAGATGTTCAGAAGACGCGCAGGAACGAGGTCGCATGGATAGGAATTTATCGGAGGTACCATTTGAGCAGGCGGAAAAAGCTGGTCAACCACAGCGGCATCCCGCAGCACGAAATCGAAACCATCGCCAGAGTCCTCCTGCCTGATATCCTCGCCTACCACGAAAGCGAGGAAGGGCAGCGGGAATTTGCCGAATGGAAAGCACGACGGGATGCCGCTCAGAATGATAACGAGGCTGAGAAAATCGCCTGAAGATAACAAAAAGGACGGCAGTAGCCGTCCTTTTTGCGTGTATTCACTTTTCATAGGGCGTGTATTCCGTGACAGCGTTCAGGTACGTTTCTGGGTCGCCGCTCAAAACCAATTTGGCATACGCCAACGGGTCGTTGTAGATGAGATAATCCAGTTCCGACCGCTCATAAAGATTATCTGCCACTTCGTTCTCCAAGGCGATGCAGTCAATCGCAATCATGCCGCCGTCCGCAAAGCACAGTTCCACGCAGCCTGTGTCCATGTTAAATTCGCAGCTTTTGATGTTTCCCATATTCATCCTCCTAATCTTTTTTCAGTTTTGGTTTTCTCGGTCCTCTCGGCTTGGATTCCGGGCGCTTGATGACGCCGTTCCGGAAGTGCGTATCTTCAAACTTCTCAAAGAAAACAAATAATCCGAACCCGTCTCCGATTACGAAGATCTGGTTCGGATTATCTTTGTCTGGTGCGCCTGACAGGACTTGAACCTGCACGCTTACGCACCGGAACCTAAAGGTGATGTCACCTCGGCGAAAGGTTTGAAACTGCCGGAGTTTTCAGGCGCATCCTGATAAAATACTGTATTTTCAATGGTTATGCGGTTTTTAACGAGAACGCCCAGCTTCTCTGAACTTTCCGAAAACCGTTGAAAACACTAGGCAAACCGGCTTTTCTGGGTTTGCAGGAGATAGTAGTCAAACAGCAGTCACACCTCTGCCGTTGACGGCGCGGACAATTCCGGGTATAATGAAAACAAAGAATGGAGGCGATCATATGTGTACCAGGAATCAGGCAGAAGAAATTTTGCACAGCGTTTATGATGCGTGCCGCCCGATTTTCGGGCGCATCCATGACGCCTATCTGTATGGCTCCTATGCGCGCGGCGATTTCACGCCGGAGTCGGATGTTGATATCCTGCTAACTGTGGATCTGGGGCAGGCTGAGATCGCCAAGCATCGCAATGACGTTGCGAAGGTAACCAGCCGATTGAGTCTGGAGCATGACATCACCGTTTCCGTAACTGTCAAGCCGCTGGAGCAGTTCAGACGCTATCAGACGGCGCTGCCGTATTACCAGAATGTCGTTCGGGAGGGTATCCGTTATGCAGGAGCATGAACGAAAGGCTCTGTCGCAGGCGCGGCTGGAACACGCAGTTGAATGCCTTTCCGCGGCAAGAAACTTACTTGAAACAGGGAATTAAGAGTGCAGCGAATCGTTCCTATTACGCGGTCTTCCACGCGATGCGCGCGGTGCTGGCCTTTGACGAGATCGACATGAAGCACCACAGCGGCATCATTTCCGAGTTCCGCCGCCGATATATCAAAACGGGAATCTTTGAAACTCGAATGTCGGAGATTATCTCCGTCCTGTTTGACGTTCGGACGGACAGCGGCTACGACGATTTCTTTGTGATCTCCAAAGCAGATACGGCTGTACAGATCGAGAACGCGGAATACTTTGTTTCAAGCGTTCGGGCATATTTGAAAAATAAGGAATGGTAAAAGATACAACGGCACCGGGATCACAGAATCCCAGTGCCGTTTTCCTTCGTTGAAGGAAAATGAGCAGGTGTCCCATTCGCGTCCCTGCGCACGGTGGACGGTCAGACTGACTTCTTGCGGATAACTGCTTTTTTAGCTGTGCCTGCTAAAAGAGCGCGCTGATTGCGGTATGGCGTGAGGATCGCCAGATTCTCGTTTGGGTGTGTGGAAAGAAATCTTTGTATTGCAGCACATTTTCCAAGGTTTGTACGGTTCGGTTTGCCGGGAACATTGAGCTCAGAGAGATAGCACGCATCGGGCAACAGGCAAATGCCGCGTTTTTTCATCCTTCGATATTCCTACTTGCAGGATTGATTCGCAATTTTAAGACGCAAATTTGAAGAAAGGCTCCGGCGTTTTTGGCGCCGGAGCCTTTTTGTATCAAGAAAACAACCAGCTCAGTGCCGGTGGTTATGATTGAGCCTTACTTTGCAAGCACAACGGAAATAATAATCTCCTTTTCCGCCTCGCTCAGATCAAGCGCACCGCCGTCTGCGATGCTCACACGCAGCTCATACAGTGTGCCATCGGACAGGGTATCCACGGCAGCGCCTGTCTCATCCGTGATCGACCACAGCTCATTGCCGACCTCCGCCAGCTTTCCGTCTGCACCGTAGCCATAGAGCTTCAGCTCAGCGGCGCTTCCAGAAAGATTGTTCATCCGGAACGAGACCGTCGTGTTGGGATGAACATTTTCGACCGTCACAGTATTGCGCCAGCTGGCGACCGTACCTTCGCCGCCGTCAGCTTCAAACTGCTCCTGCGAAAGAACGTTTCTCGCTGCCTGGTCGAGGTCGACCTCTCGGTACGGCATTTCGGGCAGATGGACGAAGCGATCCTGCAATCTGAGCAGCTCCAGATAGCCCGTCGGGCAGTAGAGGGCGTTGCCGCTGTTGCCCGCGTACATGCCGATGGCCATGTTGTTGTAGCCGTACTTGTTGGAAACGTCCATCGTGAAAACAGTCTCGCCCGTTTCAAAGTCCAGAATGATGTACTGCCACATACCGGTGGTCAGATCCTGCACGTAGCCGTAGACATAGCCCGTCGCGGTGGAGAGCTTCATAATCGACGTGTCGCTCAGGTCATTTCGAGACCAGATGCTCTTCATCTCATAGCCGGAATCGGTTTTGATGGTATCGACACGTTCGACGCCGGGCGCGATCATGCAGTTGCCCTTCATCAACCAGTTCTGGTCATAAATGTTGGCATAGCTCTGAATTGAGGAGTCGTTGTTGGGGTCGGCAAGACCTGCGTTGCCTGCGCCGAACCAGTTGCACACGATGGTGCTGACAGTGCCCTCGCTGTCGTCATAGACGATGGCAGAGTTTTCAACCGCCACCTGATAACCCCCGGGCAGATCGTCCAGCACCGGCAGACTTGCAACGATCTCACCAGTCTTCATATCCAGAGCCAGCAGCTTGACGGGGTCAGCATTGTCGGTGAACATCACAAGCTCCGGCGTCAGCGACGGAGAGCAGCCGCCGCCCCATGCAAGACCGCCGCCGGTGGTCTTATCGCCTTCGCCGCTGACCTTTGCGCCAACGCTCTCATACGGCGTGCACCACGCAACGTCGACGCCATCTTCTGCGCGCAGCAGATAGCAATTCATGTTCGTCAGAATGACTGCGCCGTCCTTGGAGGCGGCAATGCCGTTTTCTGCACCCTCACCGGGAGTAAGCTCGTAGACAAAGACTGCATCAGAGAGATCAGCCTGTTCGCCGCTTAGAATCGCATCGATGGCGGAACGTGCGATATATCCCAGTACGCCCTGCTGCTCACGCTCCGGGTAGATGCGGAAGCCGCCGGTTGCAAACCAGAGGTTTCCGTCGTAGTCAAAGACCACGGAAAGAAGATTCTGCGTCAGCTCCTTGCCGAGCGCGGCCTCAGCCGCTGCCTTGATGTCGATGTCGAGCACCTTTTCAAACTCGGGAAGGACATTGCCCGCTTCATCCGTCGCACGGAGCATCAGCACATGGTTGTTGCTGGTCGGGCAGACGATGCGGTTTTCCGCGTCCAGGAAGGTATAAGAGCTCTGGATGACGTATCCGCCGCCGTCATGCTGCTTCGGGGAGAAATAGCCCAGCGTCGTGGTTTCCTTCGCGTTCAGGTCGCGGATGGCGATGCCGCCGAGCAGCGGCACGACCGCGTGGCCATAGCTGTCAAAGTAAATGGCAGGCGAAGCGTTCGCGTTGGTTTTCTCATAGGAAACGTTGATTTCCGGGTAGATGCCGAGCGGCAGAACTTCATCCGTGGAGTCGGTGTTGTAGCCGTCGTGGTGAATGTTAGCGTCGCTCTTTGCCATATAGGGGTTTTCGTCGACACGCTTGGCGCGCAGCGTCTTGACCGGCAGTGCAGAGGACAATGCGTCGGACGCCGGGGTCTCCTCTGTGCCAGCGGCCTCCGGCATATCATCCTCCGGCGAGGCTTTCTCTGATGCGGCCGTTTCGGGCGTCTGCGTTTCAGAGACGGGGGAAGACTCGGCTGGCGTCTGTGTACAGGCTGCCATGCTCAGGCAGAGCGCAGCAGCCAGCAGCAGGAGCAGCGCAGAGCGTAATACTTTTTCCATTTTCATCAAAATATCCTCCGTTTATTTATTTTTCATACAGTTTGTTGGGGTTTTATGCGAGCCAGGTGTAAAGTCCCAGTTGAAACGCTTCCTCAGAAACGGGCTTCAGCAGGAAATAATCGGCCCGCAGTCGGAAGGCGTGAAGCGAGAAATCAAGATCACTGCACCAGATCATCCGGCACACGGGACATAAGGAACGAAGGTGCTCCGCTGCATTCAGCCCTGCCACCCCGGAGAGTGCAATGACAGCATTGGTTGGAGCATCTTTCTGCGCCGCTTCAAAAAAGCGTTCCTGGTCGTCATATTGCACGACCTGAGGAAACAGCCCCTTCGATTCACAGAACCGGGTGATTTGTTCGGCATAGCGCTGCCGCTCCGCTTCCTGTTCTGCCAGTACGGCAATACGATACACAGACCGCCCTCCTTCCTGAATCCAATTTGACGCCTTGCTTACGCTCAGTATAAAAAGGTTCTGCCGGTCTTTCAAGCGCCGTGGCACGAAAGGGACGATTATGGCACGAATTCCGGGGTTGTGGCTTCTCCAGCCTTGACGCTCTGTGATATAATCACTTTGGATTTGAATATGTGCAGGAAGAGGAAGGAGAATTCGCTGCATGAGAATTGCGATTGTGGACGATCTTGCCGCGGAACGTGCACTGCTGAAAGACCGGCTGGAGCAGCAGCTTCAGCGGAGAAACGTACAGGCGGATATTCTGGAATACGAAAGCGGCGAGACATTTCTGGAAGCGGCAAGGAAAGCGCCCTTTACTGCCGCATTTCTGGATATCTATATGAATGGCATGACAGGCATGGAGGCGGCAAAAAAGCTGCGCAAAACCGATACGGATTGTCTGCTGGTTTTTACCACGACCTCCACCGATCATGCGCTGGAGGGATTTCAGGTCCGGGCGCTGCACTATCTGGTCAAGCCCTTTACCGAAGCGGACATCGACGCGCTGACGGACGAGCTGCTTGCCCGCGTACCGCAGCCGGACAAATATATGGAGCTAAAGGTGGAGGGAAGCGAGATCCATCTGCGCTATCAGGACATCGTCTACGCAGAACACTTCGCCCACTTGATCTACGTCCATACGACGGTTCAAAAGACGCTTGCCACACGCCAACCCTTCAAGTCGTTCATCTCCCCACTAAAGGATGACACACGCTTTTTTGTGTGCGGGCGCGGCGTGATCGTAAATCTGGAACACGCGAAGGATCTGGAAGGCGCCGCCTTCCGCATGGCGGACGGAAGCCGCGTGTTTGTCAGTCAGGACCTTCTGAAAAGCGCCCGGCAGGCATTTATGGAGTTCCTGCTTCAAAGGGGGCGGATGGCATAATGGAGCTGCTGCGTCCAATTCTGGAGCTCGGCGTGGTGATTCCCGGCATGCTGCTTGCCTACTTCCCGGCAAAATCCAGCTTAAAGCAGCCGCTGTCAAAGCTTGTTTTGTGGCTTGTTCCGCTGCTTGCGCTGCTTTGCGCTGCCGGAGGCGTGGTGTGCTATGCGCGCCGCATGCCGACTGCGCCGATGCTTGCAGGCCTAACCTTGCTTGCAGTCGTGATCTACATAAAAACGCTCCGGATCTCGCTTTGGAAATCCGGAACGATTGCGTTGTCCGTCTGTGCGGTATTTGCCTGTATCAACAGCCTTTCAAGAGCGATCAACGCCGCTATGCTGGCCGGTTTGCCGCAGGCGCAGGCTGCGCCGTGGTTCTGCCTGCGGTCTGCGATTTGCTATCATGCGATCTGCTGGCTGTTTGCCGCCATCGCCTATTATCCTGCGACGCACAGCGTGCGGAGGATGGTCGAGGATGAAAACTTTGCGCAGACCTGGTATGTGTTCTGGGTGCTGCCGCTGGTGTTCATTGCGCTGAATCTGTTTATGATCCCCAAGTATGCGGACACGCTCTATACCGGGCGTGTTTTGCAGGGGTATTTTGTGATCAGCATCGTACTTTTGTTTTTGATGCTTTTCTTCAACGCAATCTTCCTTCTGATGGCGATCAGCATCAACCGGAATGTGAGATTGCAGCAAGAAAACCAGCTGCTTTCCATGCAGCAGCAGCGCTACGAAAGCCTGAAAGCTGCCATTGAGGAAGCCCGGCAGGCGCGGCACGATCTGCGCCACCAGCTATGTCAGCTCGCCGCCCTTGCAGAAGAAGGGAATCTTGAAAAGATCAAAGCCTATCTTTCCAGCGCAGTTTCCAGAATCCCGAGTCTGGAGCTGCATTTCTGTGAAAACCGGGCGGCAGACGGCGTGGTCGGGTATTACTGCGCACTTGCGAAGCGGGAGCAGATCCCATTTTCCGTACAGCTCGATCTGCCGGAATGTCTTCCTGTAGACGAGATCGATCTGTGCCTGGTCCTCTCGAATCTGCTGGAGAATGCGCTGGAAGCCAGCCTGCGTACTGCACCTGCCAGACGCAGAATCGAGCTGACCGCCTATCTGCATGGAAACAGTCTGGTACTGATTCAGGTTGAGAACACGTATGATGGAGTTATCCGGGAAAAAGACGGGGTATTTCTGTCCTCCAAGCGAAAAGGAGACGGTGTTGGTATCCAGTCCGTCCGCCATATCGCAGAAAAATCCGGCGGGGTGAGTACAGTCACCTATCAGGACGGCCTATTCTGTGTAAAGGTCATGCTCCGCAGATAATTATGCCCTGCCTTTCCAAAACGGCACGACCACAGATTTCAGCAGTCTTGTCTCCAGCAAGCACTGAACAAGCCGTATTTCTGTTTTGCAAAGATATCTGACTTCATTGCGTCCCAACCCATCTGGTCGCCGCAGCCGTCAGCTGAAAATTCATAATCCGGTTACAGTTCCAGCAAGATTTCGTTACAACTTTCTGTCACACTGACAGCAGTTCGAAAAAGCGGAACATCTCTTGGGGAAAGGAAGTTTGACTTATGAAAAAAGTACTGGCGATTCTGCTGGCCATATCGGTGCTGGCGCTGAGTGCCTGCGCCGCCAAGCAGGTAAATTCGGATACACAGAAGGATTCCAACACAGCGGAAACGGAGCAGAAGCCCGGCTCCGAGCAGACGGAGCAGCCCGCGCAGGAAGCAAAGCGCATCGAGCCGCTGGCAGAAAGCCTTGATCTGAACGCGCTGACCGATGCGACTGTCGCGGTGAGCTTCGGCGCAGACGACATTTCCGAAACCGACGGCAAAACGGAACTCACGCTGACGGTCTATGATTACGACATCTATGACATGGTCGATATCGCGCAGCTTGCCGTTGGCGATACGATCGTTGTGGACGGTAAGGACATGGTCGTCACGTCCAGAGAGGACGAGAACGGCTTTGTCACCATCAACGGAGGTCTGGAGCAGGGCGGCGTCGATTTGACGAGCGACGATTCGGGCGCCTACTACGCCGTTGGTCTGGATGACGCAAAATCGTATCACGAGCTCGGCAAGGTCACCGTGCCGGTTGCCGAGGGCTTTGTCCTGACGGACAATGCAGACCCCGAGCATCCGGATGAAACGTATGCCGCAGCGGACCTCGCAGAGCTGGCTGCGTCTGAACCCGGCTTTACCGCCAACAACACGTTGGCGACCATCGAACACGGCAAGCTGACTGTCCTGGTCAGAAGCTATACGCCGTAATTCTGAAACGCAGGATCTGCCCGGAGGTCTTCTGCCTCCGGGCATTTTCCTGCTTTGCGGCAGACAGCCCCAGCGCCCGTGCCGGACAAGCGGCTTGACCGCGCCGGAATTGCGGACTATAATAATGCAGAAATTCCGGAATGAAAGGGCAGGCTTTATGAAAGAAAACCGAAAGCGCCTGAAAGAAGTCCTCAAGGATATCCGGCATGATATGACGGATGAGGAGGTTTTAAACCTGCTGGCAGACAGCAAGATATCCGAAAGCCCCACCGCGGAAAAATACACCCTCGGGCAGCGTGCGGCGGATGCGATCGCAAAATTTGCGGGCAGCTGGGCGTTCATCTTTTCGTTTACGGGCGTGCTGCTTTTGTGGATGGTCGTCAATACGATCCTGGCGGCAGATGCGTTCGATCCGTTCCCGTTTATCCTGCTGAATCTGGTTCTGTCCTGCGTCGCGGCGATCCAGGCGCCGCTCATTATGATGAGCCAGAACCGGCAGGAGGAAAAGGACCGCCGCCGCGCGGAAAATGATTACAAGGTCAATCTCAAAACCGAGATCATGATCGAGGATCTTTATGATAAGGTCAATGCCATTCTTGCAAAGCAGTCTGCGCTGGAGAAAAAACTGCAGGAGCAGGAAGAAACAAAATCGTAATCAGCCGAAACACGAAGTCCCGGTAAACCATCGTCCGATGGCTTGCCGGGACTTTTTCTGCGCAGAATTTACTTGTATTTTATGCGGTGTTGGAAGAAATACTCAAGTAGGAGATAAGCAAAAGCGATGCGTCACAGCCTGTTGAGTTTTTCCTCCAGTTCAGCCGCGATGCGCTGCCGTTCTTCCTCACTTTCTGCGCGTGCATACGGTTCCAGCGCGGCGTCCCGCTTTTGCTCCGCGTCGCGCGTCCATGCCTCAAACTCGTCCTTGGTCATATCCTTCCGCATCGTGCGCGCGTAGTATTTCTTGTATGCCCGCTGCTGCACCTGCCAGACTTCATTGTTCGCAACTTTGTCCTTAAAGCTGCTGGCCGCGCCGATCTCCCGGCAGGTTTTACCTGGGTCTTCCGGCGCAGGACCGGCGCAATAGGCGAAGGTCGCGCCAGGCGTCTGCAAAAACCAGCGACCACAGTTGGCGCAGCGCTTCGGCACAAATCCCTTTTGCAGTCCCTTCATAAACTCCACATAGACAAAATCCAGCAGCCGGTCAAAGTACATTTTTTCGACCACCTCCGCCTCGCGCCCAGTGCCACGGATGCAGAATTGCGCGTTTACCTTCGGCGCGTCCACCTTCGAATCTGTGCCAAGGCTGACGCCGCTGACGAACGGCTCCAAGCCTTTTTTCTCAATCTGCTGGGCCAGAGAAGTTTTTCTCTGACCCTTTTTCTTTTCAAACGGCTTGCCCGCAAAAATGCCGTCCAGGAACCACACATAGCGCTCCTGAATCAATCGGATGGCGTCCAGCTGCTCCTGCATGAACCTCGGCAACGTATCGTCCTGCATCACATATTCGCGGAACGCTTCCTGCGCTTCTCCCACGAATAATTCACGCACATCCATGCTTGCAAACAGCTGAACGTCATTCCAATACAGGCGGTAAAGCGGTAAAGATGCAAATCCATTTGTCACCGCCTGAAACGCCCGCGCTGCCTGCTCTGCATCCTTTTCTGCAACGGTCTTCCGATATTGATCCAATAATTCCTGAAATGGCGCAGCGTCAAGATTCAGAATTTCCGTCAGCACAGCGCCGTAGGGCTGCATCGTCGGATGAGATTCGACCCAATAGCCGGAAGCGCCGAACTCCACCTTCGTATTGGTGCGCGGCCGATGAAAATCCAATAAATCTTTCCCCAAAACGCCCATGTGCGTGCGCCTCCTTTGTAGAGAATGTATTTTTTCTTGTGTAGTGTATGTGCTTAAATGATACATTACCTATTGTGAAATGTCAATGGTTGTGCTATCATTCGATTGTAGATTTATAGATAATGTATCTATAATAAATAAAATCGAAAGGAAGTGAAAAAATGACCAAACTAGAAACCATCACAGCGGAAGATCTGCAAAACAGGACATACGAACCGACGCACTTTCTGGTGGACGAACTCATTCCGGAGGGCTTGCACATCCTCGCGGGTGCACCGAAAATCGGCAAGTCTTGGCTGGCCTTGTGGCTTTGCTTGTGCGTTTCGCAGGGGCAGCCGCTCTGGAATTTCGCAACAACGCAGGGCGAAGCGCTGTATCTCAGTCTCGAAGATTCGTTCCAGCGCATCCAGACGCGACTCTTTGACCTGACGGAAGATGCGCCGCCAACGCTGCACTTTGCGATCATGGCCGACACGCTCAAGCACGGGTTGGAACAGCAGATCGAGCAGTTCTTAATGGAGCATCCGACAACGAAACTCGTTGTGATTGATACCTTGCAGCGCGTTCGAGGCACTGGCAGCGACAGCAATTTGTACGCAAATGACTATCATGACATCGGGATTTTGAAACAGCTTGCAGACAGGCGGCAAATCGCGATCCTGCTTATGGTGCAACAAAAGCCCACGTTGCGCCGACGTGCGGGCAACGCGAAAAAGCGCAGGCTCAAAGCGCAGAGAAGCCCCGCCGCGGCGGGGAAAATCCTCCCGTTCGGGAGGAGCCAGCATCGCATTTGGCTAGTCGCCGGTCCACCGGCTCCCTGCCAAATGCCTCAAATCGGGCAGAAGCCCACACCCACTTTTACAAATGGGAATATGAAAAAGGTATGCAGATGCGTATGGAATGTGAAAACTCAAATTCACCGCTCGATACGATAGTGTTTAAATGCTCCATCTTCTCCGACAAGGTGAAAGCCGGCCTTTTCCAGCACATGCTGGCTCCGGGTGTTTTTCATAATGGCGTCTGCGTTCACAGCGGTCATTCCCAACTCGTCAAAGGCGATTTTTACCGCCAGATGTTCTGCCTGCGTTCCATATCCTTTCCCTTTTACCATGTCATTTTGCATATGGATACTCAGCGTACATTCCTTTTTATCATAGTCGATCTGTTTCAGCTGCAATTCCCCGATTACCTGATCTCCAAGCATGATTGCAAACAGCCTACGCGAAGCGTCTGACCCCTTTGCATCAAAATATCGGTTTACCGCTGCTTCGTTATAAACATAGGGCCGGAATAAGCGCATGTCCATATAGATGGACGCATCATTCGTCCAGCTCCGGTACAGTTCGTGGCATAGCTCTCTTGTCATCGCTTTTAGCTGAATCGTCTGCATCATTGGCCTCCTAAATTCAATTTGCCAAGCTGTAATTCATAAAGTTTACCATGTAAAATACCGAATCTCAATGCCAAAACCAGAACAAAAGAAAGAAAATCTGTCTCTGCGCGTGGATCTCGATTACAGCGGTGATCTTGTGCGCCTTGGCCGTGCTGTGGAGCAGATGATGGACGATGCACCGACGCGCGACGGAGCGACCACGCCGCCGCACATCGACAGCAAGCGCCGCAAGAAGCTCCGGCAAAAGAAAACCGCCCTCGGTCATGCCGAGGACGATCATGAAGATTGGGATATGAAACAGGAACTATGAAAGGAGTACCTATGGCGAGAAAGCGAAAAGACAATATTTCGGAGGTCACGTTCAGCTACATCGGTACGGATGCGCAGTTCGATGAATTTCTGAAAATGCTGGTGCATGACTACCTCTCGGTAGACCAGCCATATACAAAGTCGCAGGAGGATTTTGTTGATCATGTAGATTCCTGCTGCGCATGACGGATTGTTCTAGCTATTCGAAAAACAGTGTGCTATGGTGTGTGCTGCAATCGGCACACGCCATAGCGGAAAGGAGGAACCATGAAGGTCTGGCTGTATTACCGCCTGAGCCGGGACGAGGATGATGAACTGAACTCCCTGACAAATCAGCGAAAGATCATTTACGAATATGCCGTTACAAACGGACATGAAGTTGTTGGCGAGTCCTTTGACGATAACGTCAGCGGAATGCACTTCAACCGCGAGGGCATTGACAAAATCTACGAAGTTGTGGAAACTGGGAAAATCGAGGCGATCATTGTCAAGGATCTTTCCCGTCTGGGTCGACACCGAACGCAGACTGCCCTGTTTATCGACTACCCGCGGGAACACGACGTCCGCGTCCTCTCGGCGACGGAAAATATCGATACGTTCAACGAAAACGACGATCTCATCATTGGCTTCAAGGGCTTGGTTAATGACAGCCTTGCATAAAGCATGACAAGAACAACCGCGGTACGGGTGTAATCAGAAATCTACAACATAGGAAAGTTCTGTGCTGCGTGTTGAACGCGGCACAGAGCTTTTTCCGTTTCTGGCGGTTTGGGGCGGCATATTTGATGCCCTGTACGCAGGACGCACCTTTGCACTTCACGGAATCGGATAATAACCAGCCGAACCGCAAAAGGTCACGCGAAGCCGCGCACCGGCTGCACGATACCGTGAATCGCGGAACGATGCAATCCATACGCGCAGACGGCAGACACTTCACGAATCAGGCAAGCATTGATTTTTCTCACCTGATTTCACGCCAGCTTTGCCTGAAAATCTCTGCAAATCCGGTTCGTTTGGAAAGTGTTCACAGTTTAATTTGCAAAACCGTCTTGGCAAAGACATCTGGGGTTAAATCAATCTTGATGACCGGAGGTAGCAAATACCTACCCCTATTTCTGACTGATAGGATGGATTTATGTGAGATTTAGGGTCGAAAATCAAGGATTATTTCTCCTGTAAGCGGTTTCAGAAAATACAGACATATGATTTTGCATCGTACCTAAAGCGCAGCTTAGACGGTGAGTAGGACGGCTTTTTCGCCTTTTCAATTTTGCATAAAACAACTATTTCACAGCCCTTTGATGGGGTGCAACCGCTGGTTGCTAATTTTTCAACCTCGCTTGGTGGACTTTTCGAGCCTCTTTTGATAAACTGAACACAGAAAATCTGCAAAGGAGAACCCGTCCATGACACTTGGAGAGAATATTGTACGCCTGCGAACACAGAAAAACTGGTCGCAGGGCGACCTTGCCGACGCGCTGGAGATCTCACGCCAGAGCGTATCCAAATGGGAGACCGACGCATCTATTCCCGAACTCGACAAGCTCTTAAAACTCTCTGAGCTTTTTGGAGTGACACTTGACGAACTCGTGCGTGGTGAAGACGTGCCGAAGACAGAACCTGTGCCCGCGTCCTTTGCACCGCAGGCAACACCCGAGCGCGAAAAGCGCCGTACCATCGCTGGAACAGTTTTACTGTGTACTGGTGCAGTCATTCTGGTTTTCTGCCTGCTGCTCGCCGGTGATCTGCTGACAGGGCTGCTGTTCGCGTCACCGTTCCTCATCTGCGGCATCATCTGCTTTGCTGTGAAGCAGCGCACTGGTCTCTACTGTGGCTGGGCGGTCTATCTCTGCGTTGATCTCTATCTCCGTTTTGCAACCGGTCTTTCGTGGACAACCATCTTCATGACGCACCTCTGGACGTATGAGATGAACTATTTGTGTCTCGCTATCGCGTGGGTGCAGTTTTTCGCTATGCTTGTGATGATCGTCTGCACGATGCGCTCCTACCGTGCTCTCAAGCTGTCCGCAACGAAAAAAGAGGTTACGTGGCTTATCGTCGGCTGGGTTGCCGCGCTCGTCGTGCTACCGCTTTTGATGAGCTACGGCATCATGCCGCTCATGCCGCTCACCTACAGCAAGTTCTCCCCATATTTCTTCATCAACGTTCTGTATAGCTATGTGCGTTTGGCACTCATCAACGTTTTGCTCGTGCGCACACTTGCCATCTGGCGCGTGAAGCGGGAAGCGAAGAAAGCAAACCGCAATGCGACGGAGACTTAGGAAAATATTACACATGGTCTAAATATGTCGCTTTCTGATCACCATATTGAAAATACATGAGAACCAAGCCCCTTTACTGTCTGCATTATACCCGGCTTTCGTTCAAGATGCTTTGCAAAAATGGAAATTCAATTTCTGTTATCCAATGGGTTTGGGACTATCCCCAAAAAAAAAAAAACAGAGCGTTTCGGCAGTCAGCCGGAACGCTCTGTTTTTCCGGTGTGGGTACTCACCGGATTTGCTTGCTATTCTGCAAGAAAATCCCGGTCAACCTACGCTGGGCTGCTGACCTGCCGGGAATGTGGGAATGCGTTCATTCCTATGATCCGCTGCTGGAACGGCAAGAGTCGCGTGGAATATGTGTGCCGTGGATACCACCGGAATGGAAAATCTTATTGTTCCTCCCACCGTATTCATGAGGAGGTGCTGGATGAACAGGTGCAGGCGTGTGCCGAAACTGTGCGAGAGCAGTGTGCCGAGGAAGTAGAGAAGCTGGCACAGCTGCAAAAATGTGGGCATTGAGGAAACCGATCCTCGACGCCCACATTTTGTCGTTACAGGAGAAAGTTCAAGTACTGGAACAAGAGATTGATGAAATAGTGATGGAGAAGATTATGCATCAAATCTAATCTGAGTTACTTTACAACTCTTGACTTTCCGCTCGGTAATTTTATCATCAGGTCCTACTTCACCAAAAAGCAGCGGAGATTCCGGATTGTGCTTATTGGAGTTCGTGAACACTGTTTTTTCGCTATAATTTGCATAACAATACTTGCAACCATTTCGACATGTGTTATACGCTCCAATATCAAGACTCTCAATACATCCGCACTCGAGGCGTTGGTTCTTATCTTTTCCCACTTCAAGAGGGCAGTTGAGCAACCTGCTTAGCAAACGATCATCTATACAGCGAGCGTGCTCAATTCCGTATTCCTGCAACTCAATTCCCTCGGCGCAAGTATCAATTTGGAGACCGTAGCTATGGGCGATTGCAGCGAGTTCTTTTGCAAGACTTCTTTGGACTTTTTGTGGGAAATCATGCAAAGCCAAGCCGGAGACATTTCTTGATGTATTGCGATAAAAATCTATAAAACTAATCGTGCATTTTTTTGTATATGGGCTTAGTTCTTTTGCGATTTTTTCAAAATATCGGATGTGATACTCTGGAGTGTATGTATCGTTCAATAAAATGGGGTCATATCGCCAAATGACGCGATTAGGCCCAATCAAGTCCGATAATTTTTTGAATGCGGGAATGACATGGCTCTGCTTACTTGGGATGTGTGTTTCGACGTCCTGTGCATATGAATTAAGCGTAAACTGGAAGTAGTACATATAGTCTCGGAGCATATCCAGTTTTTCAAGCATGGGAATGGGATTTTTGGTCCAGAATACAATGCCATCTACTACATCGGGATTTAGAGGAATTTTGCTTATTTGGTGTGCGTTCATAGGATTACGAACCAGTACATATCCCTCCTTAAGTCGGTTAAAAAACCATTTCGAATAATATGTTGGAATATCGGTTCGACGACTGGCACTTATAATCACAAATCACACCTCTTTCCTAAACTCAAAAATTTTCCATTGAGCTTGTTGACAAGTAAGAATTGGCCACCATCCAAGCCTGCGTTCGCAATCACCTTCACAGTGCTCACCATCATAGCCAATACAGCATGTATGCAAGTCTTCTGTCAAAAACTTGACAGTATCCCAAGGATGGCGAAACTCATTATCTACTTCTCTGATTTTCTTTCCACGCCATTCATCTGCAAAGTGATAGTAGCTGTTCGGATCGTCATTTGAGCTAAAACCATTTCCAAGCATAGCATTAAAAAGTGCTCTTGTGCGGTTCACATCTCGTTCCAGACTGCCCAAATCAGTTCGCAAAGAAAACAGGAAGAAAACAGTGTTCCCGGCAGGCATTTTTTCGCCAAAAATCTGTCCAATGCGTCGCATCACACTGGCGGGGAACTCGCTTATAGACTTTGGGAAAATGTACACATCGGCAGAAAGTGTTTTAGCTTTGAAGAGACAGTCAATTGCATCATGACATATAAACTTCATGTCATCTTGATCCCGTGCACTTATCTGATATGCCCAATCGATTGTATCGATTCCCCGATATCGAATTCTGCACGACTCTGGTACAACATTAGCGAGTGCCCAGTAGTCAAGCATGCTTCCACACCCAATGGAGGTAACTGCTATGCTTGAGCCAAAATCCGCACGGTGGAGCAGTGCTTCATACATGCGCTTATACTCAAAAGAATATGCATATGCATAGCGAAGTAAATATAATTGTTGAATGTGAAGACTTGAATAATCAGGGATTCTGCCGGCATCATAATGAACGCTTTTTAAATCGCACAGCTTTACACCAGAGCGAGCGTAAGATTCAAAGTCGATCAAGATATTATCCAAGTAATCATTAATCGAAAGCATTTTACGCACCCCTCTTCGCTATAATCTTTGTTTCAGAAATTCCAAAAGCTGCATTTTCCAAAACGAAAATGCAGCTTTTAATTTGGTGCGGGCATGGGGACTCGAACCCCAACGGATTACTCCACGAGAACCTAAATCTCGCATGTCTACCAATTCCATCATGCCCGCATATGAGCTGCATTTCCACATCAGCTGTTTTTAGTGTATCATGTTATGTGATTATATGCCAGAAAAATCTTCACTGAGGTGACATCACCGAAATCCATCGTGTCTGCCAATTCCACCACGGGCGCGGG
>ENA-ORRA01000901-ORRA01000901.1-human-gut-metagenome-genome-assembly--contig:-NODE-901-length-23543-cov-4.210703_pt1 | contig 23543 bp, 15 predicted proteins | sample MGYA00242169_ERZ509122 | MGnify/ENA primary metagenome ERZ509122 (study PRJEB26280, sample SAMEA2338650) | human gut metagenome | biome: human gut; feature: human-associated habitat; material: faeces...
CCGCTATTGCTAAGGGTTTGGAGGAATCCAATGCCAATGCCGCCGAAGAATACGGTAAAACGATGGACAAAGCCTTCGAAGGCGTGCAGGATAAGTTTATTAAAAAATTCGGCCGGGAGGCCGGGATCGCTTATTTTACCGAGTTTCGTGCCGGGTTAAATAGTGAAATTCCGGAATTGAAAGAGCGTGCGCAGGAAATATACCGGATGTTCAATGAGAACACTACAAAAACTCGGACGACTATGGCCGGGAACCGTCCGGTCGTGAGTGAATATGTAGAGGTTTCCAATGAACTGGAAAGCACGCTGAATAAAGTGCGAGATGCTACGGATCGGTATAACGAAGCCCTTTCTGCAAACAAAATAGCGATGAAAACATTGATGGATATGTACAAGATCAGTACAGATGACATCAATGGGCAAGGGGAGGCCATCAAGGATTTAATCAAGCGAAAGGAACAAGAACTTGCCGATATAAACAAGGAGATCGCAACCACGGAGGACGAAATCATTTCACGGAATAAAAGGGCCGAAGCTGTTGAGAATGAGATCAAACGCTTAAAAGAACTTGGACGAACGAATGAGAAAGCGCAAGAGGCTGCGAATAAAATAGCACGACAAGCCGCCAAGACACAGCTCGATTTAGAGAAGCAATTATCAAAATCCATTCTTGAACTCAGACAAGCGAGCCTTGAAAAAGACCTGGAACTTTCCCGGCTTCGCTTTTCGTGGGAACGTCAGGAGTTGGAAAACAAACTCAAATACGACAAAACGCTGACTGCGGAATCCCGGGAAGCTATAAACCAGCTGATCCTGAATATGGAGGAGCGCAGGTATAAGGAGGAATCCGAAATACGCCAGCGTTGGAGCGATAAGGAGTTCGAGGAAGAAGCCCGCAATGCGGAGAACAGGATCAAAATGCGGTTTAATGCACAAAATAAATTGCAGACTATCCGCCAAAAAGAAGCACAGTTACCTAATTATGACATTCTACACACATCCGATCCGAACAAGGATATTGAGAAAAATGCCGCCAAGATGAATATTGCGCAGCAACAAATGGATGCTGCACAAAATAAACTTTCCGAAATACAATCAATGAGTGAGGAAACATATACGGCTCTCTATGGCGGTGTTTTGGAATGGCGTAATGCTGAACTTGACGCACAAAAGGCCGTTGCAGAAGCCAAACAGCAGGTCAACGACATACAACTGCAAGGCATTAAGTTGCAAGAAAAAGAAACGCAGATGTCTATTCAAAGCGCACAGCAGATGGTCGGTGCGTTGGAAGAACTTGCCGAAGCCGCCGGGGCAGATGCGGGGGTTGTCGCAATGTTGGCAATCGCCGAATCGGCCGCTGCGATGGGAACGGCGTTACACAAAGCATTTTCATCTTCCGCTACTGTTTGGGATGGTATTGCCGGGGCGGTGGCTGCAATTTCGACCATTACGACCATAATAACGCAAATTAAATCGCTCAACAGTTCCGCAGAAGAAGAAAGAAGTAAATACCGATACGCCTCCGGCGGCCTTGTCACGGGCCCGGGTACCGGAACTTCGGACAGCATCCCCGCAATGTTATCCAACGGCGAGGCCGTGATGACGGCCCAGGCTGTCAACGACTGGGGCGCAATGCTCTCGGCCATGAACGTGGCAAGCGGCGGAAACGCCATCCAGGTATCGAATCTTCCCCAGCGCAACGACGGAATGAAGGGGATGGAGCGCATGATGGAACGGGCCCTGATGAATATGCCGGCGCCCATTGTTTCGGTGGTTGACATCAACAAAGGGCAGAAGCGGGTCAAGGTTCAAAACAGCCTCGGAAAATTAGGTCGAAAAAAATACGAATAATAACATGAATACCCCTAATAAGAAAGTGGGCCGCCCTCGTGCATATACCCCCGAAGCTCTTGAAGCCAAGTTCGAAGAGTATGTCGAATGGGTGAAAGCGAATCCAAGATACAGCAACAAGGCTTCAGCAGGGGAAATAATTGCGGTTCCAACACAGCGTCCCCTGACATTAGTGGGATTCTGCCAATTTGCAAAGATCAGCAAAGACACATTCCGCCGATACGAAGATGAGTTTTGCGACCTCCTTACGCACGTGCGAGTGGCTATTGAGGCGGACCAGTTGGAGGGCGCATTATGTGGGCAGTACGATTCAGGAATCGTTGCCCGTGTCCTTCATCTTGCCGACCGTCAGGATGTGACGACCAACGGCAAGGCGATAACGGCCGCAACACAGCCTATTTCCGTGGTCATCGATCCAGAAGCCGCCAAGATTATTCAGTCCATCGGCAAAATGACAGTGAAGGAATGACGCCCGATCCCGTAACAAGTAGATTATGATTTCATTATTCCCTCTAACTCAATTCGATATTCACTACCCACATCCGCCTTAAATCGGGTATAGGTAGTATCACATAGTTTATTAATCTGAAATATACGGGGGAATATTCGGGTCGGCGCATCACATTCTTTTCCTTGCGCCAAATAAACGAAATCTAATAAACCACTTTTACTTATGTCCTTTTTTCGTCTCTTTCCCCTTTTCACCCACTCAATCTTATTGTCTGAGGCTTTCCCACGTCCGGTCATCCTATAATAGAACACCTCAATCGTTGTATTTGTAGAAATAAAACCTTCATTTTGCAAGGCTTCCAATATACGATTAGCCTGCTCATAACTCCATTGCACAGAGAAGTGTGCATGTTCCTCGATTGAAGAGATAATATTTCCGATTTTGCTATCGGATTGCTGGCAATATTGTACAACGAAATGATCAAAAATCATTTTTACCTCTTTACGGTCCACCTCCGATAAAAACTCTCCGATCACATTCTGATCATATAGGCTTTTTTCTTGCTTATACAGATAAATAGCAAATGTCCCATCGTCGATGTCATTCTGAAAATGTCCCTGCTCATAAATTCGCTTTTGCTCGTCATAATAACTCGAGTATAGAGTCTCGGTATAAATATTACATTCATTAAGCTCCAAATAATTAATAGCATAAGCAATCAAGCCTGAAGCAATTCGATTCTCTACTGCAAGCCACGATCCTGGGTTCATTGTATCGAGAAAATAAGCATAATATCCGCCATCCTGCGGAAATGCATGAAATGTCCCCGTCCTACCGTTATTCCACATTTTGGTTTCGGTTAACACGCTATTGCCGTCTTTTGTTATATTCATGGTTGTCAAATACCTACGACACCAATCCACTACCCACTCATAGCCAGGCTTATGGTCGCAGATAAAAATCGTATGATTCAGCCAATCAGCATAATACTCTCTTTTATACTCAGCATCCCCATCATTAGCGGCCCGTTTTTTTACATACCAGTCCAGAAATCCAGTCAGTGCATAATCCGCTTTTTGCGGCCCAGATGCATATTCGTTGATATGATCCAAAAAATAGGCATTATTTTTCTGAAAATCAGTCACCCACTCGTGTTCCTCTTTGTATTTGAAAGGGAGATTTATATAATCTTGATACCGCTCCCGTCCCCACATATTATAAAATACCACATCATTCATATTTACTCCAACATTTTAACCAGTTCGTTTTTCATTTCATCGTCGATGTCCCGATAACGGGCAAATGCCCGGCTACCCTCCTTGTGGCCGGACAATGCCCCTACCAGGTTCGGGTCTTTCACCTGCTTGTAAAGATTTCCAACGAATGCTCGACGAGCGAGGTGCGACGAGGCCACCTCCCAAATCGGGCGCTGTTCCGCCTCTCGGGTCAGAGGATTCAGGATCGTTACTTTACGTTTCAACCCCGCAGCGAGAAAAATCCGTTTAATCGCTTTGTTATATTGCTGTTCGGCCATAAGTGGAAAAAGCGACGAGCCGGCATAATCTGCGTAACGGTCCAATATTTCACGTGCTATCGAGTTAAGAGGTACACGTACCGTCACCGGGTGGCCGTCCTTTGTTTTGCGGGGAATATACTCAACCGCTCCATTTATCAAATTATCTCGGGTCAACTTATAAAGATCGCCCACACGGCAACCTATCAGACATTGAAAAACGAATACATCCCGCTGAATTGCGAGCTGCGGATGCCTGGTAAGATTGGTATGATAAATCTTGTTACGCTCGTCAATCGTAATATAGTATGGTGTCCCGTATATACACTCCTCCACGGGATAATTCCGAAAAGGGTTATTAGTCGTTTTGCCTACGTCATTCGCCCAAATGAAGAAAGTACGCAGTTTAGTCAGTATTCCATTGATCGTATTCTGCCCTCTTGGCTGAGGTTTCCGGCTTTCGGGAACGGCCTCGTAGATTTCGGGGTATTGGTCGCAGAAGGTGTATTCATTGCGAAGGAACTCCTCGATGTCCCGTAACACCAACGGCGTCACAGCGTCAAAGTCGAGCGTAAACCGACTATCCATCGTCCGGCGGGCATATAATTCATACCGCCTCAACGCTCGGATTACGACCTGAATAGCCCGCACCCGCCAATCGGACAACTTACGCTTCTTGATAAACTCTTCGTAAGCCTCGAAAAAGGTTTGCCGGTGCTCCTTAACGGCATATCTATCAGGATGCAGACGTTTATCAATCTCCTGATCCAGCCAATCAGATGTCAAAGTCTCCGTACTGGGTACGGCGTTATATATCTCTAACATCATATTCTTACGGTCGGCCACCGCCTTGTTGAACATTGCCCGTTTTTCCGCATCATAAAGAACCTTCGCTTTAATCTCCTGTCGGATAGCATCCCAATCGGATGGGTTAATCTCCAATTCGGAAGCATGATATAATTGAATATTTCGACCGTCCCGTAACCGAAAGCGGACATTTGCCCGATCTATCCGTTTTCTTGATACCCGTATAAAAGCCGTAACCGATGCCATATTACAAAATCTGTTAATCCGTGGTGCAAGTTAGAAAATTTGCACCACATTTGCACCACACAATAAAATCTTTTGCAATAATACGCAATTTTATTGACAAATACAATATATTGATTATCTTTGCAATATGATTACAAATAGTTAAATATCAAAGTATTTACAAAAGGCTCAAAAGTGCAATTTTCAAATATTGTCCTGGGCACTGGAAACCCCGTCGAACGCAAGTTTGACGGGGTTTTGTTTTCTTCATGACCACACCGTGTCCGCAATTTTTCCAAAGCGACAAAAAACTGTAACCTAACAAGCGATTTATTCTTTCAAAAGCCACCCGACCGTGTCTCGTACCGCCGGATGTAATCTCCACAAGATATAATTTTACACCGGCAGGAGACGATTACTACTCCATAGCCGCTGTACATTAAAATTTTTGATATTCAACAGCAATGTACATATACAGCTGCGGTACTACAAGCACAATATTCCTATTAAACGATCGATGAATCAGATTTCGATCAATCCGCTGCCGCCCTCGCCTTCGCTCCAGCTGCTACTCACGTTGACAGTAAATCTGAAGCGGGAAGATAACAACTGCAATCGTCATGGCAACACCGGTTTTCAACTGTATCCCGCATGTCGACAACTTAAGTTCAATCAGCCCGCCGCCCCTTCAGCAACTGCACCGGAAAAACTCGAACGTCTCGTCACAGCCGCCATAAGAGGTCGCTATTCTCATGGGCCGAACGACGGAGGTACCCCCATTCACGTCAGCGGTCACCGAACCGTTCTCACCGACCAAACCGTCGATAAAGAAAGGACATTCCCAGTCAAAACTACCCGTCGCTCCATCCTTGTAGGTAACGTTCACACTGTTTGAATGCAAGGCTATTGTTTCCGCCGTAGGTTATATTCCCCGCGGCGTAGAGAAAGCCGCCCTGCCGGACACCGTCCGTCGTACTTTGGTCGGTCTGCGCCGTGAAGATCTCCGACCGGAATTCGGCATACTCCAGCGACATGCCGAACACATACCAGCTGACGACGGCGATCGTTGAGGTCTTCGAATCCCACCGCAGAGGATTGCGTGCGTCCTTCGGCACAAGCCGGCCGTTTGACATTTTGTATGCGGCAGCCGTTTCGTCGGTCGCAAATCCAATGAGCTCGCCTTCACTCAAAGTATTGCCGGTCGCTTCGATCCCAGTAATTGCCTTTTTCTCCAAAGTAATTATATAAGTACGAATCTTACCCGCCGCAAGAAGTTTGGCATTGACAGAGCAATGTAGTACAACACCACACCGGCATCAGTCCCCACAGCTATCATGCGTTTGTCGGCCGTAGACTACGGGATTACGAGCACCTCGTAAGTAGCAACGTATTCTTCTGCGGTGTTCGACATTTGCAAAAAATGGTTTTACATGTACTTTCTCCTTTTCATTCGATAAGGCAACGAGCTTACTACAGTTAGTTGCATGCGTGCGATTAACACGATTCCGTCCATACTTAACCTACCCTATTCTATACTGCTTAAACCAATGCTAAAGTAAGCATAACTTGTAGAACGAACGACTGTGAAATATATCATTTAACCAATCTTGCTCTCTGAAAAACAAGCCATTTATCTAATGCTTCATATCGTATTATCATTATAGTGTTGACAACCAATCGAGAACAGATTTTTGCCAATCATCATAATACCGAAAACAAGAACTCATCCCCCATCCATGGCCTCCTGAAGGATATATATGTAAGGAAGACTTGATTCCATAGGTTTTGAGTTGTTTGTAAAACAATACGCTGTTCACAGCCGGAACCACTTTATCGTCATCACAATGGAAAAGCAACGTCGGAGGTGTTTGTACATCAACTTTCTTTTCCAATGAAAGTTCTTGAGACTGCGGTGTGTCGCAATGTTTTTTACCAAGCAATTGTTCGAATGATCCTCGGTGCCGTTTGTCTGTATCCGCCGAAATCACCGGATAGAACAAAATCATAAAGGACGGTCTCTGCGGCGACAGCGTACCGACGCTGGCCGCAAGATGCCCTCCGGCCGATGTCCCGGACACTCCGATCTTATCCGGATCGATATGCAACTCCGGTGCCAGCGACCGCATCACCCGCAATGCCTCGTCTGCATCCTCGCGCGGAACTTCGCTGTGGCCGTTCGGCAGCCGGTATTTCACCACAGCAGCCGTGATGCCGTTTTTGGCGAACCATTCCGCCGTCTTGTGTCCGTTACCGACCGATAGATTTGCATAACCGCCTCCCGGAAAGAACACGATGCCCTGTCCTGTTGCATTCGCGCCGGCCTGATAGATCCACATTTCAGCAGTTTGTGTATTGGTCCACTGACCGGGCTTCATTTCGACCTCATCACCCGTCAAATCGTTGGAAGTTGGAGCCGACGTATTATCCCACAATACGATGTGGCGGTCCTGTGCCCGGAACATCGCGGGAAACAGCAGGAACACTCCGAGAAATAAAATTATTTTTCGGATGGTTCCGTCCGGCATGAAGGACCAGTCTGTGTGGGCCTGATGCTCCCGAATCCGGTTTGCGATGCGGCGGGCTGCCCGTTGTCCGGCCCTTTCGCCGGTATGTTCGATAATCAGTCTCATATCAATATTGTTTTTTCATTTGCGTTTATGTCCGTACGCCGTCCCGTGGGGCGATAATCGTAAAACCATCAATCGTCGTAGCCGTTGGGACTGGCTTTCCAGGCTGCGGCGAAGATCGCTGTTCCGGCGAACGCCATGATTACCAACGTTGCGAGCGCCACTCCCCAACCCGTGTTTTGCACGAGCAGCCCAAGCCCCCATCCCGAGGCGATTGTGCTGCCGTAACCGAAAAGTCCGCAGAATCCGCCTGCTGTGGCTGCGGCGCGTTTGGTCGCGATATTGGCCGCGGCAATTCCCACGAGTGCCTGAGGTCCGTAGATGAAGAATCCGGCGGCCATCAGGATGGCGATGGCCGCTGCGAGGGGCGTTTGTTCGTCGAGCGTGTACAGACCTGCCAGACAGAGCGTCGCCATCAGCATACAGACGACACACGTGCGGGCCCCCCGTCCGCCGAACAGGCGGTCGGTGGCCTGCCGCAAGCATCCCGGCGATCCCGGCGATCTCGAACGCCGCGACGGTCCAGCCGGCATGGCTGATGTCCATATGGAGGTGCTCCTTGAGCATCGTGGGCCCCCAGTCGAGCACGGCGAAACGCACGACGTAGACGAAGAAATTGCCCACGGCGATGATCCAGATCGTGGGGTTAAGAAAGACTTTGCGGCGCAGGAACGCTTTGTATTCGGCTTTCTCCTCGGCGCGGGTCTGCGGTTTTGGAGTCTGGGATTTCCCGGTCTTCAGTTCGGGGAGTCCCACCGATGAGGGCGTGTCGCGCACGAGCGCCCATACGACCGCGGCGCCGAGCAGGGCGATTGTCGCCGGGAGCAGGAAGCACCAGCGCCAATGCTGCGAGAGCAGCGACGAGGCGTCGAACCATGCACCCCAGTTCAGACTGACGATGTATCCGCAGAAAATGATGGCCAGCCCCGCCCCGATCGAGTGGGACGTATTCCAGATTGACATCTTCGTAGCCAGCCGTTCGGGGACGATCCAATGAGTCATCAGCCGCGTGCAGGGCGGCACTCCCATACCTTGAAACCAGCCGTTGAGCACCCAGAAGATACCCAGTGCCAGCACCGAGGAGCTGAACCCGAACAGCAGGTTGCAGATGCCGCAGAAAACAAGTCCCGTCACGAGGAAATAACGTGCATTGCTGCGGTCGCCCCAGATGCCGTTGAAGAATTTCGAAAGCCCGTAGATCAGTCCGTGAAGTGTGAGGAACAGCCCGAGGTCGGATTTCGAGATGCCCATTTCCTCATTGAGGTAGGGCATGGCGATGCTCAGATTCTTGCGCACGAAATAGAAGAGCGCATAACCGAAGATGCACATCGCAATGGTCCGGAGTTCCCAGTATTTGAAACGTTTGAGCTCTTCCGTACTCATGCCGGCATAGGCCGGATTCTGCGTTTTTCCTGTCATGGGACGTATCGTATCGTTTTATTTGAGGACGGAGCGGCCGTGCCGTGCGGCATCCTGCAGGTGGTGAATCTCTTTGCGTGACCACGGCAGGCCGATGAACTCCGACGGATAGTCCGTTTCGATGATGTCCGGTTCGGCGAGCAGCTCGCGCAGGTAGGCCGTGCGGCGGTCCCGCGAATTCTTTACTTTGTCGGAAGTCTTCGTGATCGAAATCATTGTCATAACGCCGTGCGCATGCAGTCGATCGTAGACTTCCTGTAACCGAGGATCGACTGCTGTACGAATATAAGCCAGAATGTAGCGCCATGGAATGGGTGATGCGTCGTAGGTCTTGAAATGTTCCATCGAACTAATTTCAACACAAAACATGACATTACGAATCCCCCGGTTCCAATAGAACAGCGCTTCATCCAGAGAACGCACGCTCAACAAAATATTGTGATATGTCGACCACGCGCCACCTGGTTGCAATTGTTTGCAATAATATTCCAAGCTCGCACGCTTCTCATGATCGCTTACCCCGCCAGTATTGATATACTTGTTATCGAAGTTGAAAATTACCTTATCCCTGCCCCATTCCAGCATCTCTTTCAGACTCGGTATTTTGTAGGGCGTCACATTCCGGTTTCGATCGACCAAATTAAACTGAAGCAGTTCTTCATAAGTGTAATCAACCACACGTCCCTTCCCCGTAGTCGTACGATCGATCGTTAAATCGTGCATCAGCACCGGAACACTGTCCCGGGTGAAACTGAAGTCAATTTCAAAGAAGGTCGGCATTAGCTGCAAGGTTTTCTCACACGACTCGATACAATTCTCCGGATAGCCCTGCATCATGCCGCCGCGGTGGCTACTGATAATGATGTCGCGAGTGGGGTCATAGGTAAAATAACCCTGTAAGTCCTCAATAGAACCGATCCGCACCGTGTGCGGTTCTGGCGTCCGGGCTTGTGCCCAGACGGCCAAAACGTTGCACATGGCGCAAATCAATACGAACATTTTCAGGTCCTTCATATCTCTCAGTGTCTTTTTCGCTTATCGCTCAACTTTACCGATACAACGATCAGTCGGATTACCAGGGTAGACTTTCAACAGCACGACTCCGTGCGGAGCCACCTGTGTCGTATAGCTTTCTCCGGTATCCAGTGTGGCTATATCCTGCTGACGCCATACATCCCGAACAATTTTTTTATCGCGCATTCCGAGTTGACGCATCGTGAATTTCATCTCCGCAGGCTTCTCATCACGATTAAACAACCCGACAGCCACCGATCCGTCTTCGAGAGGTTTCATATAAATAACCTGACGATTCCCGTCCCGCCAAAGAGGAGCCGCCTGGTATCCGAGCGGATCTTGGTTAATGTCAATTACCTCATCATTCGTCAGCAAGCTGATCGTGAAATCATCGAGCTGGGCCAAATCGCAGCCGATCAGCAGAGGAGCAGAAAGCAATGCCCACAGTGAGATATGCGTGTATTGTTCATCGGCCGTTAATTTCGTGTAATGCAACTTCGGCCCCCAGCCCACCATGCCGACCACTAACATATCGGGATCGGCCCAATGGCCCGGTCCCGTAAACGGCATCCAACGGTCGTGTGCGAAGCCGATCGCACTCATGCTTTTCCAGGTATCGCGAATATCGCCTGTCGTGCGCCAGCAATGGCAGAGTTCCATCCACAGGGGTGCATCGGCATAGGGAGCATTGTTCGAGATACTGTATACGATATCGCGTCCACACTTGCGCAACGCGTCGTGCATCTCCTGGGTGTAATGGAGATCATTGGGTGACCAGTCGTATTTCAGGTAGTCGATACCCCAGTCCACCCACTGCTTCACGTCGGCATCAACAAAGGAATCCCTGCCGTGGATATACATCTCCATACGGTCCTTCCAATAGTCGCCGCCGGGTTTCTGATAGCGGTAGTGCTCGTTGCACCACCCCTTTTTGATCCATTCGTTCACGCCGTCCGGATTGTCGGAGTAGCTGCCGATATGCGCGGCATAGGTCCCTATCCACGGTGTGGAGTAAATGCCGATCTTGAGCCCCATGCCGTGAATTTCGTCGGCCAGACCTTTCATATCGGGGAATTTCGTATTGGGCTGGATGGCATTGTATTTTCCGCCACGCTGGCCCTGCCAGCCGTCGTCGATGTTGATGTAGGTCCAGCCGTGGTTGACGAGCCCCTTCTCGACCATCGCACGGGCTGATGCGAGCACCTGCTCGCGGGTGACGTCGCGGGCCCAGCAGTTCCACGAGTTCCAGCCCATCGGGGGTGTCAGGGCGATCTTGTCGCCTGCGACGATGCGCAGATCGCGTTCGTACTCCCCGAGGGCGTTCTTGGCACGCAAACGCACGGTATATTCGCCGGATCGTTTCACCCGTCCGGTGATGCGGCCCGTTTCGGCATCGATTGCCAGCCCTTTGGGCAGCCCCTCGGCCGAAAAAGTCATCGGACGCTCTCCCGTAGCCGCTACGGTGAAGAGGAAATCCGATCCCGGACGCACTCCGAAGACACGGGCCCCGTTGATGCGTGGCGTTCTGGCCGGCGGCGGAGTTAAAATATGCGCCGACATATCGGGAGCTCCGGATTGAGCGAAACCAGTGTCGGCCGAGAAAAGGAGCGCTCCGCCCAGCGACAGACACGCAGCGAGTCGAATGATTTTTTTCATCGGTTACAGTTCTTTTTTATTGAGTTAAGGATTCGGGTTATTTGCTGACCATATCGAAATCGTATTTGACATTTTTAAATTCATCGTAACCGGTTGTCGGCTGTGCCGTACAAACGTATGACGAGCGCGACCCGTCTTTCTTCTCGGCACGGATTTCAAATGCCTCATCCGGATATTGCAGCGTCCCTTTGTAGAGATGACGACACGACGTGATGTCGAACTCGGCGCCGTAAACCTGATAGATCCAGTAGGCCGCCCACTTGTCGCGAAGGCCGGACGTGAAATAGCCGACCAGATCCGCGACTTTCTCTCCGCGCTGATAAAGCGTCACCGTCCAACTGTCATCGTGCTCGATGTTCCAAATATTGACGACGATGTCTTCGGCGTTAAGTCCGAAGGTATAGGGTGCAAATTTGCTATTCACACCTTTTACATTCTGCTTGTCATAGGAATAGGTCTGATTGCCTTTGTAAACGCGCATCTGGAAATCCGCATCGCGGCCGGTAGCCTTAAAGCGCCAGTCCTTGACCGATGCTCCTTCGATGTCGTAAATGGCGTAGCCGTTGGGCGTACCGTCTCCGTTGAACGACGCATGCCAGAACGCGCCGCACGCGGCACCCTGGATGTGTTCGTAGACTTTTTTCCCGTTTACGGTGTGGATGTAGTTCTCGTTGTAGTGCGTGTGGCCGATCATCAGATGGGCTTCGGCGTATCCGGCCAGCAGCTCCAGAACCTCCTGACGGTAGCGCTCGTCCGAATGGTTGTAGGCAGATCCGCTCCGGAACGGGACATGGCAGCAGAGAATGACCATCTTGTCTTTGGGCACATACGACAAATCTTGCTTGAGCCACTCGAACTGCCAGTCGTAGAATCCGGCCGCAAATTCCTGGTCTTCGCCCTGATCGGGTTGCTCTCCGTGCAGAACATTGTCCATTGAGATGATGTGCACATCGCCGCGGTTGAACGAATAGTTCTGCGGTCCGAAATATTTCTGGAAATTTTCGATGCTCTTCCAATAAGTCGTCGTCACGTTGTTGTCCGTTTCGTTCAGGTGGTCGTGGTTCCCGATTGTCTGGAAGAAGGGTACGCTGCCGCTAATCGAGGCCATCGACTTTTTCATCGCCTCCCAGATCGAGGTTTTGTTGTTGTCGGTAATATCGCCCAACGTAATGCCGTATACGACTTCCCCGGCGTCACGAAAGGACTTGGCGGTCTGCTCGAGGTCGGGAATCGTCTCGTCCTGGAACCGGGCCAGACTCTTCTCGTTGCGGCATTGGGGATCAGCCATGCAGAAGAGCCGGAAAGAGGTCTCCTTGCCTCCGGACAGCCGCGTCAATTTGAAATCCTGCCGGTAGACCTTGACGCTGAGGTCGATCTTCCGGTAGAAATAGGGAAGTTCAGCTCCGGCGATTACCGAAAGGTATACGGCATAGTCGGCAGGCGTCGAGTAGAAAATCTGGGTAGCGCGCTTGTCGCGTATCAGCTGATAGACGCCGTTTGCATCGGTCAGGGTACAGTTGAAACCGTCGCTGACCACGACATCGGGGATTCCGGCACCGCTCTGCACGTCGTAAATCAGACCGCAAAGGGTTGTTTCAGGGTCGATATGCGTACCGTTGATGTAGGTCACATTCTTTTTGTCATTTCCGCCCACTCCTTCTGGAGATCCGGGATTATTGTCGCTGCAAGCCAGCAGCAGGGGAAAAAGTAGTGCTAACAAAACGTATTTTCGTTCGATCATGGTTGTTGATTTTGTTGTATCGGGACCGGAATTCCTTCGGGGGCCGGTCCCGATACGGATTGCACAATTATCTTACAGCGTAAATTTCGGCGATCGAAGCGCAATCGCGCGTATCGTTCCGGTTGTTCGATTCCGTGATGTGAATACGGATATACCGGGCCTGCGTTTCGGGGAACATATAGTGGAACGGCCCGCGGCAGATGGAAATGCCCTTCTCGAAATTGAAATCGCCGACCTTTGTCCACTTGCCGTTCTCCATCCACGTCTGGGATTTCTTCCAATCTTCCGAATCCCCGGTTTCCGAAATCCAGAACGACCCCGCTTTCATATCGTCGATGGAGCTATTGTTGTTTCGACGCCACATCTCGATGCCGCCGATCCTCTGCACGGAGGACATGTCGATCTGAAGCGTGAACGGCAGAAGTAGATGCTCTGTCGTCGCACTCGTAGTGGGATTATAGGCTGCCTGCCAACCATTGTCCGACGTGCTGCTTTCGGCGCATACGTTGTCGATAAGCTGCTTTAGCTGGGTCATATTATGGTAGGAATTGGCGTCGACCGACCAGTTCGTTTGTGCGAGTCGCTGCGGACCCGGGGTGTCCGAGGGGGCATAAACGAAAGTTTCCGCTACCGAAACCTCCCGGAACCCGTATCTGTTCGGTTCCGAATTGCTCTTCGTGATCGTTACACGGACGAAACGCGCCTGCGTCGGTTCGAACCAATAGGTGAAAGGACCGACATTGGCATTGTCCTGGGTATCCGCGGCATTGTCAAATTCGGCGACTTTCGCCCAGTTTGTATTATCCGGTGAAACTTCGATATGGCCGGCTCCGATACGCTTGGCATTGGACGCACGGGCCTGCAAAGCCACCGCACAAATTTCCGTCGCCGCCCGAAGGTCGATGGTGTAGTCATAAGGAGGCGCCGTCGCCCCGGTGGGATTGGTCTGCCCGGTATTGTATGGGGCATCCCAATAAGTGCCGGGCTGACCGTCGAGCATTTTCGAGCCGTCATTCGTATTCGCGTAATGGGTGGTTTCAATCCCCCAGCCGTAACGGTTGAGCGGGGTGTAATTCTCCATGCTCGTTGGTGCGAAGTGTAACAGATAGATGCTTTTCTTGGGATTGACCTCGAAATAGCCGGAAGTCAGTCGCACAGGAACTGCGCAAGGTTCGTTTCCGAGTTTAGACGGATCTACATGGATCGTCGCCGACGCCGTCGTCTCGCCTCTTTCGATCGTAAATTCCTCGGCACTAAGTGTTACGACACCTTCGGGAGCCAGTCGGAACGAAGTGCCATATTGCAAGTTATAGGCGTCGAGTGCTTCCTGCGAACAGTCCAGCGAAACCGTTCCGGCCGCTTCGAACGGACGAGCCAGTTTCAGTGTCAGCGTCTTGTCCGCAATGTTCGATACATTGTTGACATAGTTGTTCTCTCCGGCAATGTAAAAAACACTTCCGGCTTCCTCTATCTCTACTTGGATCTGCTCCAGATTGGGATGAATCAACAACGTATTGCGTTTGGTGCTGATATTGCCATCGGAAATAAGCTCTACGGGCACTACATAATCATTCAAATTTTTTATTTCGACCAGTTTCATCGGATCGAAGACGACCTTGAACTCACCCGATCGCTTATTCCCAGACAATGCAATCCGATCCGGTTCGATAGTATAAGTTGCTTCGGACAATGCCTTGTAATCAGTATTGTTTTCTGAGTTATAGACTTCGAGAGCCGTTTCAGATCGTCGTATCGACACGGTTGCGGTTTCATTATAATAGCCGCTGCGAAAAACCCGGAGTATAACGAACGGAGCTTCATCGACGATATAAAACGGATCGGATTCCACCAGACCCTCCGCCAAGAAACAGACTTTGGCGCCGGGCAAGTCATTGTCACGGTTGTTCTCGCAAGCCGCAGTTGCGAGCAACAGTACCGCCATTGTGAAAATGATATGCTTGCATTTCATAGCTGTATTCGCAATAAGGTTACCATTGATAATTTTGGGTCACATTGTAGAGACGGTCCAGTTCCGACTGCGGAATGGGCAGCAGGTAGTTGCGTTTGTTAAAAATACGTGTCGAAGGCGTGTTGCCTCCATCTGCAGCGATGACGGTCCTCTGCCAAAAGCCGCCGTCAGTCTTGTCGTTCGTTGCTTGTATGTTCATGCCGTAAACCGCTCCGCTATTCTCTTTCTCGGCGATAAGCCAGGTGCGGGTGTCGAAAAAGCGATGGTTTTCGAAATTCAGTTCAAGCATCCGCTCGCGGCGAATCACTGCATCCAAAGCATCTGCACTCGCTTCGACCTCGGGATAAATAGCCTCGATGTCAGCGACGCCTGCGCGGTCGCGAACGGCATTGATCGCCGCCAATGCAGTCGTTTGGTCGCGTTCAGGCTGCTTGTTCAGCGCTTCAGCATAGTTCAGCAGAACCTCGGCATAACGGAACAGCGGCCAAGAGAAAGCTGTCCAGTTGGCAGTCGCAGTACCCGCATTTTTGCTGTCAAAGCCCGTATCCTGAAACTTTAAAGGTAAATAACCGGTCAGCGGATAATTATGATTACTTGCTGTTTGGCCTGAATTGCCGCCGTAATAGAACTGAATTTCGGGAATCTTATTTGAACCGCCAATCCAGTTCAAACCCGCATAGAAAACCGACATGTAGAACCGAGGTTCCCGATTAATATACATATTGTAAGTCGATTTAGTACTTCCAAAAATCGGATGCGTAAATGACGTGAAGCCCGATTCGTCATATCCACTGCTCTCATCGATCACAGGAGTGCCATCGTCATTATAGCCGATAATAGGATAGCGTCCACCGTGCGCCTTGTCCATGGCAAAGGCATCAACCAATTTTTGTGTTACGGCAACACCTCCATAAGCTCGGCCACCGACACCGAGCGGAATAGTTGCCACACGCCAGTTGTAACTGGTTTTCAGATATCCAAAAATCAATTCCCGGTTCCAATTCTCAATGAAAACGTTCTTCCAATCGGTGTAAGGATTATCGGTATCAACCAGTTCATACTGATGGAGATCGATTACCTCTTTAGCCGCTTCGGCAGCTTTCTTCCACTTCGTTGCATCATACGACTGTGGGAAAAGATGCTCCCCTTTGGAATTCGTCATATTCTTATACATCGGGTTTCCATTAAAAAGCGGACGAGCGGCATAAAGCAACAACCGGGCACGTAATGCCAATGCCGCACCTTTAGTTGCCCTCCCCAAATATGAGTCGGGTTGCATAAGCGGCAGGTCCGCGGCGGCCTTGCGGCATTCTTCGGCCACCCAATCCACGCATTCATCCCAAGGATTGCGGTCCAGTTCCCGAAGATTCATATCAGTGAAATCGGCGGTATTTTCACCGAGCAGCACCACCGGCCCGTAAAGACGCATCAGGCAGAAATAATAGTATGCACGCAGGAAACGGGCTTCGGCCGACCATTCAGTCACTTCCGAAGGCGACAACTCAGGACAGCGTCCTACGTTGGCGATAAAGTAACTCGCCTCGCGAATCCCCTTGTAATAGGTTGTGTAGTACGAGAAATATCCGGTTCCACCCTGATCTTCGGTGTTCACAGCCCATGTAGAGTTGTTCCACTGGGCGAAAGAGCGCCCCGTGAAAACACATACGCATTCGTCGGATGACGGTTCGTAATTATTGGTCTGACCGCTGGGGTCGGTTTCGTTAATAATCCAACTGTACACGTTCACCAGATAACGAAAAGTCGAATTGTATTTTTCAAAAACATTCTTCGACGTATACGGCTCGTCCGGCTGACGGTCGAGATAAGAATCGCAACTTACAGCCAATAGCGTCGCAAGCGCAACTATGATTATGTTCTTTTTCATAAAAGGTCGATTTAACGGTTAGAAGATCAGCGATACGCCGATATTATACACCCGATTATTCGGATAGTTTGCAGCCCCCGTCTGCAAATCAGGGTCCCAGAGTTTGAAATCACTGAATGTCAACAGATTCATTCCGGAAATATAGACTCTCAAGCCATCAATGCGCAACTTGTTAACCACCTTCTTGGGTAAGGAATAGCCGATCTCGGCATTCTTCAGACGCATATAACGGCCGTTGACCATCCAAAAAGTCGACTGTTGTGAGTTGTTCGGATTGGCGCTGGTCGTCAAACGCGGATATTTGGCATTGGCATCGGGATTGTTTTCGCTCCAATAGTTGCCGATCAGATCAGTAAAAACATTCGAAAGCGAAACACTGTTTGCCGTAAATGGCTGCGTATAAGTATTATTCGCAAAGAAATTGACGTTACCAACTCCCTGAAAGAAAACCGAAAGATCGAATCCCTTCCATTTCACCGAAGCTCCGAAGCCATACGTGATCTCCGGAACGTTGGGATAGCCAATCGGCTTGCGATCATCCGGACTGACTATACCATCGCCATTCAGATCTAGATACTTGATGTCACCAGGGTGTACCTCACCCCAACTCTGTACAGGCCAAGCGTCAATCTCCTCTTGTGACGAGAATAGTCCAGCGGCAACGAGTCCATACTCCTGCCAGTTGCTTTGACCGATCTTATTCAAATAGGGCTCCGCCCAGCGAGGCTGATCATTGTCGAGGATTGTATTGTGGGCATAGGTAAAGTTGCCGCGTACGGTCAATTCGACAATCCCGACTCTTTGGTGATATTCGAGCGATGCATCGACACCGTGGTTTTTCATCTTACCGGCATTGATCCAAGGCGCTGTAGAAAGCCCCGAGATACGGGGATTCGACGATGCCTGCAGGAAAATACCCTCACGGCGTTCCCGAAAATAGTCTGCCTGAACTCTGAGTTTGCCGAAAAGAGAAACTTCAGCGCCTACATTCAGTTTGTATGCCTTTTCCCAGCCTACCGAGGCATTTGCCCAGTTACCCAGACGCAATCCCGTATAGGTCGTGTTGCCGGTTCCGAATTGATAGCTACCACCATTCGTATCAACCGTTTCGTTATAAATGAAACGACGGTTTCCGCCAATCTGATCGTTACCCACGATTCCGTAAGAGGCTTTGAATTTTACCAAATCGAATACATCGCGCAACGGAGCGAAAAATTTCTCTTCGGAAAGCACCCAGCCAATGGCCCCGGCCGGAAAAAATCCGAAACGATGTTTGGGAGAGAAATTCTCGGAACCGTTGTATCCGAAATTACCTTCGATAAAATACCGATTGTCGAAATTATAGGTAATACGTCCGGCAATACCTTGATGACGATAAGGAAGTGCTTTTTCGGAATTGGTTTCAACCGAACTGGTAATGTTTTTCTGCGACTGCTGGTAAAGGAACAATGCCCCTACGGTATGTTTTCCAAAGGTTCGAGCATAGTTGAGCACCGCTTCGAAATAGAATGACCGTGTACCCGAGGCCGATTCACTGAATGACAAATTTTCTTGGCCAACAACTGTCGGAGCTCCAAAAATCAAATTATCATCATCATCGCGTCCCGTAGCCAAATACTGTGTGGGCTGTTTTATACGGGCAAGATGCTGGTAGTTCTGTGCGTCAAAAGCAACCTTGATATTAGCCGTAAGCCCCGGGGTAATCCAGTCGCCGAAATCCTGCTGGAGATTGACTGTAGACGTCGCGGTATTCCAGAATTTCTCCCGATAGCCCCGTTGAGTTAACTCGACATATGGATTGATTACATTATTTCCCGGACCGGCCAGTGTACCGTCAGAATAATAGAGAGGAAATGCGTTAGGAGCCGTGGAAAGCGAATATTTCCAAATATTACCCGTATCGCCACCAGGTTCATTTTTGCGCTCGAACGAAGTTCCCAAGTTGATGTTTACCTTGGTATGACGGAAAACCTGTACGTCAACATTAGAACGAAAATTATAACGCTGGTAGTAAAGCGACGTATCGTAATTCTTCATATTGTCGACGGCAAACAGTCCGTTCTCGTTATAGAACGATCCTGAAATGTAGTATTTGGCAATACTACCTCCACCGCTGATACTCAAGTTGATTTTTTCATTATAAGAGTGCTTTTTGTAAAGTTCGTCAAGCCAATTGACATTGGGATAAAGATCACGGTCCGAGCCGGTTCGATAACGTTCGACAGCTTCGTCTGAAAAGTACTTGCTTCCATAAGCCTCGTTGTACATTTTAGCGAACTGTACTGAATTCAGCATTTCAGGAATCTTGGTCGGCGACAGCATGCCGGCCTCGAAAGAGAGGGAAACCTTGGGTTTGCCAACGACACCGTCACGTGTCGTGATCATCACGACTCCATTAGCACCACGAACTCCGTAAATTGCCGTAGCCGACGCATCTTTAAGAATAGACATCTCCTTGATATCATCGACATTAACCAGATCCATATCGCGTTCAATACCGTCAACCAGAATCAGCGGAGTCTTCGCCGAGCCAAACGTATTGATACCGCGAATCCAAAATGTAGAACCAACCCCAGGTTCACCAGAGCGCTGGACAGAAACCACTCCAGCAAGCTGCCCGGCCAAGTTATTTGAAATTTTCGCTACAGGAGCTTTGATGTCGTTCACCGAAATCGTGGAAATAGCGCCTACAACGCTGGCTTTTTTCTGAACGCCATAACCCACGACAACCACTTCGTCAACGGTTGTCGATGAAGAAGAGAGTTTTATGGTAATTTCGTTCCCGGGCGTAAAAACAATTTCCCGAGTTTCATAGCCCAAAAACGATACATTCAACACCGTATAATTTCCTTGAAATGAAATTTCAAACCGTCCCGAAGAATTCGTAGTAGATCCGATTGTCGTATCCTTGAGCCATACCTGCGCACCGACAATCGGCTGATCGGTCTCGATGTCCAGAACGATACCCGAAATTGTTTTACGTCCAGTCAAAGCAGATGGCGTCTGCTGCGCTACGACAGTGAAATCTGATGTAAACATCAGATATGCTACGACAATGAGTCGTAAATGTCTGGCAAATCGTAGAGGTTGTTTCATAGATCAAATGAGTTAGTAATTTGAAGTTAAGAATAATTTGCAAAACAAGCCGGGTTTATCGTGTGGTCCGCCCGGTCAAGTTTCACTCCGAGGGTACTTTTAACTTAAATGCTCAAACACAAAAGACTCCCAGGGCATGTCGGAATCAGCTTTGCCATGGTCAAGAATATCGACAATGTGCATCAACAACGGGAAGTCTTCTAAGTTGACCAACCCAAGTTCGGCCTTGCGCCGGATGGCGTTACCCATAATGCGCGTAATCACCAAACTCTCCAAGGTAATGCCCGCAAGCGCTTCAGTTACCTGGTTGTAATTGAGCCCTCTACCCATCAGCACTCCACAACGGCGTGTACGCCCGCTAAAAATCGTTACGTATAAATCCCCGAGCCCAATACACTCCGATTCGAACTCTCCGCCTTGTAGGAGCATCAAGGCATGAGTTTCTCGGACAGCCTGCGTGAACGTGCCCGCTTGTGAGTTGAAATGTTGTACTTCCTCTTCCCCATGCCAACGGATGTTAAGCCCAACTGCCAGCGTCACGGCCATCGCATAGGCATTTTTCAAGGCCACCGCACTTTCGAGACCTATAACATCATTGGTCAAGGAGATATGGTAATAAGGACGCTGCATGGCCTGTTTCATCATCCGAAGCACTTCGTTATCCCAACCGCAAAAAGCTACCTCCGTTGGATCTTTGAATACCAATTCGTAGGAAGTACATGGGCCACCGACGGCACAAATATCCCTATGAATACCTCGTTTGGCTAACTCGCTCATCCAATAGCCCGGGTACGAAAGCAACGAGCCATCATCTGTAGCACGAAGCCCTTTAGTAACGGAAAGGACCGGCATTTCCGGATCAAGCTGAATGAGAATCTCCTCTAAAAACCAATCCACGCCGAAAGAGGAGACTCCGCCGATGACGAAATCGGAACCCTCGACGACCGTTTTCCAATCTTTAAAATAATGATAGTTGACATTTTCAGGAAACGGACGGCAGAATTTTTCATGTTTCCCGGTTGCCAGGTAACCGTCAATGATTTTATCATCAAGGCAGGTGCCGACAATATGGACTTCGTGACCGTTTTCTGCCGCAGGAAAGGCGAGAGCCGATCCCATCATACCGGCTCCGATGATCGTAATTTTCTTCTTTTCCATAATTAATTTTATTTTTTTATTTGCGGGCACGTGCACGCAAATCTAAAGGCAAATGTAATTGTTATTTTTTATATCTCCAAAAAAATATACATTTGTATCAAAATTTAACAAGACGGATGAAAGCAAACGAAAAAGCCCCGACGAATATTTTTGATGTAGCACGAAGGGCAGGCGTATCACGCGGTACGGTAGATCGTGTGGTACACAAACGCGGACGTGTATCTCAAAAGACGATTGCCAAAGTACAAAAAGCAATTGCCGAATTGGGATATACCCCCAATCCCAATGCTTCGTCATTAGCTTCGAAGCGGGAATATACTTTCACCTGCCTAATTCCCAAATTTCACAAAGGCGAATATTGGGAAAAAATCTACGACGGATTTCAACAGGGGGCTAAAACATTGTCGAACTATAATATCCTATTGAAGTTTCATCTATACGACCAAACCGATGTGAGATCCTATCAACATTGTTGTGAGCAAATACTGCACTCGTCTACCATGGGGGTCATCACAAATGCAGTTTTCAAAGAGGAAGTCGTCAGATTTGCGAATAAACTAGAAGAACTCGGTATTCCTTATGCATTTATAGACAACAAAATCAATGGCCTCAATTATTTATTGTATTATGGCGTTGATCCCTATAAGAGCGGGGCGCTCGGCGCTTTTCTGCTCACAACCCGATGCGACGTAAAGGAACTCGTATTAATCCGGCTTATCCGCGACCAAAAACACAAGGCCGACCCCAATGCGTCACGGCGTCACGGATTTCTCGACTACATCAACGAGACGTTCCCGCAGTGCAAAATCCACACGCTTTTCATCCATCCCGAGCACTCGGAAGAAACTTACGAAACATTACGCTGTTTTTTTGAGGAACACCCTGGTGTCAAGCATCTTGCGATGACCAATTCGCGTGTATTCCTGATCGACGATTATTTGAACCGTAACCCCGATCCTGAACGCATCGTCGTTGGCTTTGACGATTTGGATCGGAATTTAATGAGTCTGCGTAGCGGCAACATCGAATATCTGGTTACAAGACATATTCCCATGCAATCCTTCTATGCATTGACAATCTTTGCAGAATGTGTCATCAAAGGTACGCTGCCTCCACATCGCAACAACTATGTACACATGGATATCCTGCACCGACATAATCTTGATGACTATTAATAACCGGCCGGCTATAAATTTAGAGCGATGACAGAAAAAATGCAACACAAGTTTGCAGAACGAAGATAATTGTCTTGAACATTCGAAATTATTCTTCTCCCAATCTTTTCACGTCGTCGAACAGTTTTTGCGCTTTGCGTTCTTTGATCGATGCCTGTTCCAACTGCTCGGCCCGAATTCTCACCCTCGTTTCATATCGTTCGACTTGGTTTTGAACGGTATCTCGGATAGCCTTGTGCTGCTCGTCCCGGAATACCGTTTCCAATTCCGTCAGTTTCTTTTCTCCGATTCCCCCGCACATCTTGACATAACGGTATTTCAGATCGTTTGCAGCCAACTGTTGATTGCTTACCGAGACCTGGTAAATAAACCCCGTCAATAGGACGATCATTACCGCCATGACAAACATCACCAGCACAGTTTTCGAGGATTTAATGTCGAATGTGTAAGTATGGTGATGCTCCTGCACGGGCAGGTTTTCGGGCTTTGCCGATTCTTCGACAGTTTGTTTCATCTGTTCCATCATCGCATACGTTTGTCGGTTATCCTTGTCGATAATCTCCAGCCTGCCCGCCAACTGCTTCAGCAGACTGTTGTATTTGTCCGCGATCGCCTGTTCCCGCTGGCTTTGCACGCCGGGCAAGGCCGTATGCCGTTGCAGTTGTTCGAGCAGCTGTGCGACCTGCCACTGCGAGCGTTCTGCGGCCTCTATCAGTCGCTCGATCCGCTCGATTTGCGTATCGTCTAAACGTGTGTCTCCCTGTTTTCCGGCTTTGGCGTTTTTGATGGCTTTGACAAGCGTTTCCTTGAGGTCTTCGTACATCTCGATCGAGAGGTCGATCCTATTTTCGTCGTTCATGATTTTCCGGTTTTAAGGTTACAGTTTCATTTTGGCTCTTCTTTTCTGTTCTTCGAGCCTGCGTCGGCGTTCCATCGCGGCTATGGCCATCGCTTCAG
>ENA-ORRA01000916-ORRA01000916.1-human-gut-metagenome-genome-assembly--contig:-NODE-916-length-23195-cov-3.573207_pt1 | contig 23195 bp, 23 predicted proteins | sample MGYA00242169_ERZ509122 | MGnify/ENA primary metagenome ERZ509122 (study PRJEB26280, sample SAMEA2338650) | human gut metagenome | biome: human gut; feature: human-associated habitat; material: faeces...
CCACACCACCGACAAAGGCACACACAAACCGCACCGCCACGTACACCACGAAGCCGACCGCCAACCACTTCACCCATTTTTTAATGCCGGTTGGAGCGGAGCCGAAGCCTCGTTTCAAATCTTGCTGTATTTCAGTTCTCTTTTTCATAACATTGACTTTTTTTTTATGCCTTGTCGGTGGCTTCACCTTGCTCGTTTCAGGGGGCAGATACGGACGGGGAGAAAATATGCAAGGCTTTTGGTGAAAAATTTTCAACCGCCCCGCTGGACGGATTGAAAAATTTTCGCCAAAACCCGTAGGGCGCGAAGCGGGCTTGCAGATTTTTAGGGGACCCGGACGTAGCTTCGCACCCTGAACCACGGCAAGGTGAAGTCATTGACAGGGTGATAAAAATGAGGAAATCGTTATATGGGAAAAAGAGAACTGAAATACGGCAAGATTCGGGGCTGGCTGTGCCGACTGGTTTATACATTTATGATACTAAATATTCTTAGCTTAAAATATTTCAGAAAAGACGCATTTTATGTCTTATCAAAATACAAGAAGGTTTTCATTGATTTTTGTTAATCTATTACCTGTAATGTGTCTTGTATGGGAATAAAATGTTATTTTCGGGATTGGAAAATATAAAAGACTACCATACAATGAAAATTACCCGTGATGAATTGCTGATAGCTGCGTTCAAGCTGTTTATGTCCGTGAACTATGAGAAAGCCAGTTTTGCGGAACTTGGAAAGATGCTCGGAATGTCGAAAGCCGGAATATTCAAATACTACAAGAACAAACAGGAACTATTCATTGCCGTAGTGGATAAGTTTTGGTTCAGTGCGCAAAACCCACGAAATAAATTCACTGAAACGAACGGCACGTTTGCCGAATTTATAGACGAATATGTACGTGGCGTGCAACGGACAATGGATATGCTGGGCAATCTGATAGGTGCGGATAAAGACAAGTTGGAGCAAGGAAAATTCACATATCACGCCCAATATTTTCATTTCCTGTTTCAACTGCTCCAATACGACCCTGACGCAAAAGAGAAGCTCCGTAACCTTGCAGAGGGTGATTACGCTTATTGGCGTACTGCCATACAACGTGCGATAGATAGCGGAGAGTTGAGAAAGGATGTGGATGTAGAAGATGCGGTAGTCATGTTCCGGCAGGTTTACATGGGGTTGTCTTTTGAAATGTCCTTTCTCGGCGGATTGGACACCGGGCGACTTGCCAAACATCTGCATGCCGTTTACTCCTTACTGAAATGTTAGGCAGTGCCACCCGGCACATATTCCTTGCAAATCTGACTTTCTCTGCAAAAAAAAGATAAAAAGAAAACGTTCGTTTACTTTCTTCGGAATAGTTTTATAACTTTGGCAATATCATTTAATTAGTGATAGTTGTAACGTTATAAACCAGTTCTATATGGAAGCAGACAAACAACGGGGAAGTATCGTACTGACAAAGCAGAATATAGACGGTCAGGACTATATACGGATTGATTATGGAAATAATCAGGCTATTGCCTTGCTGCTTTCCGAAGATAGTGGAATTAAAATAGCCGGAAACGGAAGTGCCTATATACAGGCATCCGCTTTCCGGCTTCCTGCATTTTATGACCGCTATTCCCCCCACGCCTACATTGATTACAGCCGTGTATATGTACGGCATCCCAAACCTAAGCGGGAATATCTGTTACCGAAAGGCTATTTGGAACTGTTGGAGCAAAAGCGATACAGCCTTTCCACCATAAAAGCCTATAAAATCTATTTCAGCGACTTCATGGAATACCACAAAGGGCATGAACTTGACCTGCTGACGGTCGAGGATATTAATAATTATATGCTCTATATGGTAAAGGAACGACATATATCTGCTACCCAGCAGAATATGCGTATCAATGCAATCAAGTTCTACTATGAGAAAGTCCGAAAAGGTAAACGACAATACTATGGCGGGATAGTCCGTGCCAAAGAATACAAGGCTTTGCCCGAAGTGTTAAGCCGGGAAGAAATGAAAAATATCTTTGCACAGATACCTAACCGGAAACATCGGTGCATGATTTCATTGATATATTCTGCCGGATTGCGGCGAAGTGAACTTCTGAACCTGACCCCTAAAGATATTATCAGTGAACGGATGCTGATAAGGGTAACTGGCAAAGGAAAGAAATGTAGATATTCCTTGTTATCAGAAAAGGCACTCAACGAACTAAGAGTTTATTACAAAGAATACAGACCGCAAAAATGGCTCTTTGAGGGCGAACAGGCAGGTGAACAATATTCACCCAGTGCATTGGTGAAAATACTGAAAGAAGCAGCCCAAAAAGCCGGAATAAAGCACCGGGTACACCTGCACATGCTCCGTCACACTTTCGCTACTCACCTGCTGGAACAAGGGACTGACCTTAGAACTATTCAGGAACTTATGGGGCATAATGATATAAAAACGACTGCTATTTATTTGCACGTATCAAATGCTCACAAAGCCAAAATACCTAATCCACTGGACTATTTAGATGATGATTAGGTATAATTTATTAGTAAATAGGAACTACACCATAGGTGTGGTTATTGAATACATTATTGATAATTGCATATTATGTTACAAATACTTAGACATACAGCATTTTATATTACCCTGTTCTTGCTTCTATCAAGTTGCACTACAATCAAGGGGATAAAAGAGGTATCGTGCCATTTGGTAGATACAATAAGCCAACGTGACTTACGTCTTGCCACAACTTATAATGTCGCAGTTGGAAATAAAGATACTATTTGTCGTTCTGATAGGTATTTTGAAGAAATAATGCAATTCGAGGACGGAATAAGTGTAAAATACCTACGCACAGTTACAGATAAGGAACGTCACATTAAATCTGTATATGCCTACAATGATGACAGGAATTTATTGTATTGCAACTTTGAATATATGTCTGATAGTGATTATAACAGTGTGCCAATCGGCAGAGAGTACAAATTTAATTCACAAGGAGATATAACCGAAATCATAAATCACGAAGAAGGATATTCAATTTGTTGTGAACAAGCAATGTATATCGGTAACAGATATAGTAAGCGAAAGGCAAGTAAGGAATATCCAAAACGGATTTTGGATAGAGGTAAATGGCAAGGCAAGAAAGTTTGGGAATATCACTATACAGACAAAAAGAAGCAAGATAAAATGCTTGTCATTGACGGAAATAGTGGCAAAATACTCAAAAAGAAAGATGTCTTTGTAACATATTAATATATCAATAATGAGAAAAGATAACGCCTTACGCCGTTCCTTTTCAAACCATTAGTGGCAATATACGAATGAATCGAAAGTCGGTAAATTTTAAAAATAAAAGAAATAAAATTATGGGATATTTTGCAGGATTAGGAGCAGGTAAAGGTTGGAATACATTTAATTTCATATTGACACCTAAAGAGTTTCAAGAAATATTTGATGGACTGACATATGCTTTTATAAAAACAGGTACTCGCGTAGAAAATGATTACATAGAATCCAATAAAAAAGATATATTTGAAGGCTATAATATTTTCTTTAACCAAATACTTATTGGGCAAACAGCATTAACAAAAGAAAAGGCTTGGAGTATTGAACGAGTAATTCGAGTATCAGTTACAGACAATATTGACAAAGTTTCCTTTAGAGTATGTGAAAATGAGAAAAAGGAAATTCTTCCGTTTAAAGTTCTTGAACCAATAGAACCTGTAATTAACATAGCCCCCTTTTATCTTTCTTGGTCAGTCGAACAAGAAAAAATGAGCGTTGCCTATTTTGACACAAAAGGAGTTATTGGACTACGATTATCTTTTCCGAAATATGTATCATTTAATTATAGTGATTATGTTGATACTTCTGTATATAAAACCGCTGAATTATACGACATATTAATAAACAGAATAAAAGAAATTTCAAAAAAAGCAAAGGTTGAAACGCCAATAAAATTGTATAAACCAAATTTTTGGATAACTATAAACGCTATTCAGCCAATTAATCAAAATAGATATTTAAAAGAAAATAAATTGAAGATACAATAAAGATATACTGCCACTAACAAGCGACTAAATCGCCCTTAAAGGTCGATTAGCCACCAGTCATTACCGATAAACCAATAAAACAGATAAAGAATGAACTTAAAAGATATAATAGATAAAGGCAGTTGCCCGATAATAAATTCCATTATTTTCGCTAATGGAGATTTATATGTATTGAATGATTTTTCCATGAATATAAGGGTATTGTGCAAATCATCTATTGATAGTTATTTTGATTTCAATTCGATAGATACTGTAAGCTCCTTCGATATATTTTGTTCATGTGAAACGGATTTGTATAAAGTGTATGGTGGGGATGGAAGTTATGGGAGTGATGGAATAATTTATGTCATAGACAAGAAAACAAATTTACCTGTATGGTTCTTGTTTTTAGACGGCATAAATCCTATTGAAAAAATCAAAATTATAGACGGAGTTATTTATGCATATAATAATAACAATGGCTATTTGCTTATATCCATAGCAACCCCCTTAAACAATATAAAAATCATTGAAGAATATAATAGTATCGGTAACAATCACCTTAACTGCTAAACGCAGTTAGTTGAACCCCATTACTAACAATAGTGCAATGAATAAAACAGTCCAATCCATACTATCATTGACAGCTATCAGCCTTTTGCTGATAGCGATAACATTCTTTTTTAGCGGCTTAGGCTTCGGACGGCTGTTCGGAATGTATGGTGTTATGGAATATAGCTTATTAGGTGCGCTGGTGGTTTTAGATATGCTGATAATCTACAAAGTCTGTAAGCTATATTTCCGTCATCCCAAAGCTATCATGTTATGGTTCGGCATGGAATGTTGTTCTGTACTTTTGTGGCTTGCCTTTATCTGTATAGACCAAAATCTATTGGCTTGGCAAATTACAAACCTATTATTGCAAGTTGTCGGTTTGGACGGTTTCGCAGGAGATGAACGAGGGTTGAATATACTTGCGGTCTTATGCGGCATTATTTATCCGCTTATCGGGATTGGATGTTTATTCACCGGATTAAGATTTATAAATAAGTTAGTAACAACGAAAGATAGCATCTGACGATGCTTCTTTCTAATCATTAACATTAAAAAAGCGCACCATAATGGAAGTACGAGACAAGTTAAATACAGCAGAAAAATATCAATCACTAATTGATATGAAAAGGGCTTTTATTTCGGAAGAACTAAAGGATTTAGGAGAGTTAGAGCAAGAAAAAATATTGGGGCATCCTGTCGATGATGATATAATATTTAACATATCATACAGTATCTTCGAGGAACAAAAGGCAATTTTTATCGCCTTATATTCTAAAGGGGAAGCGATTCGCAATCTTATACCCGAATACCGTTCATTGATTGATTATATGGATAAGGGTTGGAATAAGATTGGCGGTTATGTACAAATGATATGGATGCTTTCTTGTGGCATAATGTTGAACACGCCTTTATCTGAATTTGAAAAAATGACAGTGTTAGTAAAAGCGCAAGGATTAAAAGATTTTTTAATTGATTTTCTTATTCGATATAAAATACCTGCATGGGATATATCAACGAATGATTTCGTAGATATTCGACCTTACAAGGGCTTGCAGGATGTTATTTTATTATCGAAGCAAGATAAGGAAAAAGCTGTAAACCGCTTGAAAACTTATCTTTCAAAGGAATGGTACAGAGGACATTCGGATTGCGGGTGGCATGATAATCACAAAACAGCATCTATCCATTTCGGTTATTGGAGTTTTGAAAGCGGTGCATTAGTCAAGATATTAGGATTGGACGATAGTAGTCTGAAAGGACTACAATACTATCCTTATGATATGGTGCACTGGGACGAGAATAGAAATGACATTAATAACACAGGATAACGGCAAAGCGTTCCCCGCTTGCCCATTAGTAACAATTAGAGCATAAATATTATGTACGAAGAATTTTTAAATCAGAACATAAACTGTGCAAGGCAGGTAGCGGATGATGCTTTTCTTGCAAAGTATGCCAGCAAAGCCCCTAAAGAGTTGATTACTCTGTGGCAAGAAGTTGGGTTGGGTATATTTTCTAATGGTCTGTTTCGTATTGTACCACCTGATGATTATCAGGATTTTGTAGATACATATATCGAAGACAAAGAAAAATATTTTGAATACTTGCTACCTTTTATGACAACTGCGTTTGGGGATATATTTGTATGGGTTAAAGACATTTGCCAAAATCAGGAATACGTTATCTTTATTAATGTAAGAAGCGGTGACTGGGATATTGTAACTTCACGAATGGATTTATTATTTAGTCTTTATATAGCATTAGAGGGATGTTTGAAAAGAAAATTTGAAATAAATATTTCTGATTTCTCTAAACTGGTAGAGAGGTTAGGACTACCTGCCGAAGATGAATGTTACGGCTATGTTCCTGCATTAGCATTGGGCGGAAATAAAAGCCTTGATAATATTCAAGTCGTAAAAATGTTACCATACATTGATATGATAGCCCAAATGATAGGGGCTTTTGATATGAAATAATGAAGTTACTAACGAAGCAGGCTAACGCTTACAGCGTTTCCCGCTTAACATTGGCATAAAGACAAAATGAAAGTCACAAACGAACCCCGCAGCCGTTTTGAGCAAATGAACTCAAAGCGCAGTACGAAGAAATACAGCTATTGTTTCTTCGACTATCTGTATTACAGGCTTTATGTCACCTACAAGAAGCACAACGACCCGCCACGTTTTAGTGCTTGCTGCGTGTTTGCCGCCACTTTCGATGTTATGCTGCTATTTCTAAGCATCTATGTAAACAATGTTTTGACAGATTCTTACTTTTCGCGGAAGAATTTCACGGAACTGCAAGGCGGACTAATGGTTCTTTGTCTGGATACATTGTTTTGCGTTATCCCCTTTTACCTGCGGTACACCCGGAAGCGGACTGCCGCCATACTGCTGAAATACAAAGGCAACAAGTGGAACAGGATTATCCCCATATGGATAATATATACTTTTCCGGGATGGGGTCTCTTGGCAGGGATAGGAATATATATGTTGATATTCAAATAAGTAACAGATTATAAATAAGATTCATAGAAATCAGTAAAGTATGAAAGCGACATTGAAATACCCCATATTCCAGTTAAGCCCGGACGAAAATATGGTTTATACCTTTTGGAAAGAGAACAAAACAACGCAGCTTGCCCTACTGAAAGAGGCTGACGGGTGGAAAGGCGATATAGTGATAGATTCCACCGGGACAAAGTACACCGTCCAGCGTTCCTACATGACCGGATGGAAAGGCATACACGGCTTTACGGGCATGAATACGGGGATGATTAGTTACGAAACGGAATATGAAGATAACCCCGAACCTTTCTCCTTGCGCCAATTGCAAGAAAGGATAGCGGAGAGATACCCCAAGACACAGTGGTTCCGAGAAGAATGTTGGGACAGCGTGGACGATTTCCGGCAAACGATTTTCGCTTGCAAGTCCTTTGAGGAACTTGCCGAAACGATGATACCCCGTCCACAGACATGGCGTACACGCATGAATAAATGGTTTCACCCCACCCGGAAAGAACTTCAATTCAGGATAGGGTTTGCGGTGTTCCTTGTCATATACCTGCTGGTGTGCTACCTGATATTCGGTTGGGAATGGTAAGGATAGGAATAGTGCGGATAAATGCAAGTCATAAATATTAGCCGATATTTCAAATATAAAACAATATTTGAATGAAATTAGAATTGAACATGCCTCCAAACTTTTAAATATTTTTTTAAGATTTAGTAATGTGTTTAATATTGTTTCTGCTTCTATTGTAGTGATAAGACTAAATAACACTTAGTAAGTCGGTGATAACATACGATCTGTAAAAAAAACATTTATTTTGCAACCCAAATATATACATTTTTATTATGAAAAGAAAAACAAAAATCATTACAAGTTCTGCTTTTGTTATAGTTTTAGTTGTCATACTTACAGTAACTATTCTTAATATTCCGAATATAAAAGTCGGAATCATGTTGAAGAAAAATGACTTTTATGAATTGAACACCTATTACCCAACAGTGGAAACAAATGTAAATCCGATGTTGGGTTTAATGGCAAAGGCTATTAACGGAAGTAATTTTAATGATTATCCTACAGCTAATAAGGCGATTGACGATTTGCTGGAGAATTATTCTGACCAGTTAGGAGAAAGTAATATAGTTAGTTTTGCTGGACTAAAGTTGGCTAATTTATTTGTGAGTAGCCAATATGTAAAATTTAACAAATTGCTACAAGCCTATTCGAAAGAGATGACTTTGGACGAATCTTTTCAGTCTATAGCGCAGATATGTAAGCTGTTGGCAGATGTTCCGGAATTGAAAGTGTCTGTTCCTGCAAAAGACATTGAAATACCAGTTTCATTCAAAAAGAGAGGACGTGGTGAAATAATATATCTGAATGCTTTTATGAATGGCCACGAAGAGGAGTTTGCTTTTGATACGGGTGCCATGAAATGGAATTTGACGACTGACTCAATCGCTAAGGCAAATGGTTTTGAAATTATCTGTGATTCGTTTAATGTCTCAGGCATAACAGGTAGTGGGATTTGTAAAATAGGGATATTGAATCATATGAACATTAAAGATATAGAAATAAGTAATGCTGTTTTTATCATTATTCCCGATAGTATGAGTACTCATAAATTAGATGACGGTTCTATTGTCAAAATCGAAAATGTATTGGGTACTGATATTATGAAGCTGTTAAAAGAAGTCCAAATCGAAAGTAAAACAGGAAAGATGATCGTTCCATTCAAGCAAACAGAGAATCCGGATAAGAAACAAAACTTTATGTGTAAAACCGGCAATTATATGTTGTACTTATCGGTGAATGACGAGATGACTCAAATGGATTTTGATACAGGTAATGCAAAAACTCAAATGTTTAAAAATTATTATAATAAACACGCTACTTTCATCGACAGAAATGGAAAAAGGGGAAAAGGACAGCAAGGTGGGTTTGGCGGATTAAGAGAAGTAGAGCATATTATTTTACCGGTTCTTACCTGTAGGCTGTTTACAAATAGCTGTGTCTTGAAAAATGTTGAGGTCGTGCTGGATGACTATAAATTGCAAGAAGGTGAGTACGGAACAATCGGAATTGATTTTATACGTGCTTTTGATAAAGTGATCATCAATTTCGAAAACATGTTTGTCTCTGTTAAATAAATGCTTTTGATACAGTTGTCTCAGTTTGGGATTTCCAGATTCATGATTGCTGTATAAGTATTAATGAAAAGTTTAACGAATTATTGATATAGAACTAAATAAAACAATTTTCATGAACAAATTATTAGAATAGATATTATTTGCTTATTTCCCAGATACTTGCAACGTAAATTTCCTGTATTAAAATCGATAATAATTATTAATAAATGGTTAATTATTTGGTTTGTTTTTGTATGAATGAACAGAAAAATAGGTTATTGATACGCTATTTTTCCTTTTATATTAAGAATTATTTATTTATATACATTACCCCTTTTTTATATCCGTGTTTATATCCGATATTTAATCCTTCTTCAGTAATCTTATAAAAATCCAAACCAACCTCTTTTAAATCAATATCCGGCTTAATTACATCAACAAGAACTCCATCTATTTGAAAAGGGATTTCTTCTTGCATAAAAATATTAGTAAAAACTTTTTCTTTTTCCGCGCTAATGCATATTATTCTTCCACACTTTAATTCAGATAGAAACTTAGTAGGGAAATGCGATGTATAACTTCCATCTATATATGCACAATTCTCAATACTGGCTGGAATCTTCCATGCGTGCAACATTCTTGTTGTGGCATAAGCAACTTCGTTAAAGTTTTCTTTTGTAAGCAATCGGGTTCTTCCATCAGTATTTGTGCCAAAAAGTTCCGATTCAAGGTTTTTATCTTTCCATTCAGTTTTATGCCTCATTGCGTTTAACAGTAACATTTGTCCCAATCTTTTCGCGCCCTCTGATTGTGCGGCGGCAGCAGCATCGCTTGTTATGATACGGCTTGTTGCTATTACTAAACGGCTGGAGGATGGTTCCCATAGATTACTTTTTATTGTAGGCGAAAGCTGTTGAATGCTTTGAAGCATTGCCCGGCTTTGATCGCCACCATCTTCTTGACTTATAGCGTATCCATTTTCCCATAAGGTTAAATTTAGTTGTCCCATTCCTCTAAAAGCAGCGAATGCAGCAATTAAAGTCGAAGAAGAACAAGCCGTATAAACATCGGCTATTACCCCATTTTCTTCAAAAGCAGTTAAAACACCTTGTGTGAATGCATTCTTATAACCACCTGCCATGCAACAAACTGCGACTTTATTTGTATTTTCCATATAAGTATAAAATTGTAATTATGTAAAATTATATTGGTTATCTCATCAATGCCCAAATCTGGTAGTATCTACTTCTTTCGTTTTCTTTTTCTTAAATCCTCCGAAACGATAGCTGAAATTGAGGGATACTGAACGAGAATAGAAGCTATTGTTCAAATCAAGATGCTGTCCTTTAAAACGAACTTTCATCTCTGGCACACTTGTATTGAATATGTCATTACAACGTGCGGTCAGACTGCATCTATCTTTAGCAAAGTTCCATTTTAAACCTGCTGTCAGATTGAAAAGGGAAGCTAAATCAAATGTACCTTGAATGAAAGGGGGCTGCATATTTCCAATTACTTCAAAGGAGAGGCTTTTGTTTACCTTGAATATATTCAAAATGTTACTGTTTTATTTATTTGTATTTACAATAAAGCGATTGTCATATCTTTAAAATTGAGATATTAATATAATGTAGATAAACTGTAATTTATTTGTTTGCTCTTCACGTTATTCTAAAATGTCCTTTGGTATTGTCGTTGTTGTACTAAAAACACCAATTACATTGAATTTTGTGTTATCGACTGTCATTTTCAACAATGGCGGTGTCATATCCCCAATATTGCTTTTAGTAGCTTGTTGTGTCAATTCTTCCCAATCTATTCCTAAATAAGATTGTATCATTTTTATTACAGTATTGACGGCTGTAATTCCATCAAAAAGTTCAAATCTGAAATGATGCGGAGTTTTTGGTATTGTAGTGTCTGTAAAGTTCCCTTCTTCGTTAGAGGCATAGTTCAGTGTCAGATATGGTATGGCATAGTCATTAGATGAATTTCCTATTCCGTGTTCTATCTTGACGAAAAAATCATATGTACCTTTTGATAAAGGAGCAGAATCTATTTTTTCAGAGTTGTTATAGCGGAAAAAGTAGCAATCTTTATTTGCATTCTTTACCAGATAAACTATTGTTCCTTTTGAAAGTGCAGTATGGTTGCTTTCAGTAATTAAATAAACAAGATAGCTGTCTATGACTTTTATCTTCAAATTGGTTGTCTCATTGGAAATATTATCTTTTACTGTTATGGTAGTTTCTCCTTTTGATTGAGGTGTGATAACCAATGTTCCCGCTCCTATTGAACTGGACAAGTCCACAGATACGTCCAATATACTTGAATTTTCTACGGATATGTCATAATCCCTGTTTCCACCTCTTACATCTATCCTTGTTTTTCCTATTAGTGGGACTTCGTAATAACCTTTTTCAAATGACAAGGGAGAGGTTACTCCAATTTCCTCATTGTCACTACAACTTGTAAAGTTGATTATACAAAGGAATAATAGCAATATTCCAAATGATTTTTTTGTTTTCATTTCCTATTTAATATTTTATATCATTGTTCTTTAAAAAATGGGATTTTCTGTTTTACAGAATAATTAACTATTTGATTGTCTTCTGTTTTTATAACGATCCTTCTTCCTATAACCGATTAATAGAAATCTACAAATCCCTGTATTCTTTAGGAGTCATTCCGCAATGTTTCTTGAAATATTTACTAAAGAATGAATTATTGGGAAAATTAAGCTCGTCTGCTATTTGCTGTATGGTCTTATGTGAAGAACGAAGTAATATTTTTGCTTCTAAAAGAATATACCGGTCAATCCAGTCATGTGCAGTTCTTCCACTGATTTTTTTTATTACATCAGATAGATACTTAGGGGATATAAATAATTTATCGGCATAAAAATCAAGTTTCCTGTTCCTTCTATAATTCTTTATGATAAGTTGGATGAATCGGGTAAACAACTCGTCTTTTCGTTCACGCTTATTATCTTTATCCAAGTTAATGATACCGGCTATATAATATATCAATGATTGCAATATGGAACGAATGATTTTATTCCTATAAAGAGAATCCTCTTCTAAATGCTGGATAAAAAAAATTATAGAAACTCTGTATCTTAACACACTCTTGTACCGAAAGATTCAGGCATGGATATTTTTGAATATGCAGGAATAAAGGAAGTATTTCTTCTATCTGCGGAAATGCTTCTTCGATGAATTGCTGGGATACAATAATAAATAACCCTTTTACGTCATCTGATATTTCTTTATGTTGCAGAATATCCTCCGGTAAGGTTATCACCAGATTACCTGCGCTGATATGATGCTCAATCATATTGATCTCAACAGTCAATTCTCCATATAAACATAAGCTGATAGCCAAAACACCGAGTTTAACCGGATAGTCTTTCTCTATCCCGAATTGCTTGATGTCATTCATTACAATAAAGTCATCATTGATGCAATTAACACCCCCGACTAAATTCTTGGTCATTGGTATATCGAGCTTCTTTAGATTTTTCATGCTACTCTGGATTTTGACTACAAATATAAGTGATTTTGATTCATTATAAATAGAAAACAGGAAATTGGAACATATCTGTCGGAGAACGGGAAATACTTTCTTCCAAAAATCTATAGACCTTTGCCGGAAACAATAAAATGATAAACTATGAAACAATTATTTCTCATTTTTAATCTCTGGGGAATGGTCTTCATGTTAAGTTCATGTTCTCCCACAGAAAACAAAAACAAACAGGTTCCATTCGTGAAAATTGATACAGTGAAAACGTTTGCTACGGTTTGTGAAGTTAGTTATCCGGGGATAATAAAACCCGAAGATAATCTGTCGCTGGCATTTAAAGTAAATGGCCAACTTGTAGATGTACTTGATACGGAAGGAATGTTCATTAAAAAAGGCACGTTAATCGCCTCGATTGATGCACACGATTATGAGGTACAGTTCAATGCTGCCGAAGCTGCCTGGCAGCAAGCGAAAAAAGAGTTTGCAAGAATTACGGAGCTATATCAGGCAAAAACCGTATCTCCGAATGACTATGAGAAGACGGAAGCTGTTTTTAAGCAGGTAGAAGCCAAATATCAGGCAGCCAAAGACGCACTATCCTATACAGAACTCCGTGCCCCTTTTGACGGATATATACAAAACATATATCATCACCGAAAAGAAATAGTTCAGGCGGGAACTCCTATTGTCTGCTTTATAAGTGCCAACCGCTTCGAGGTGGAAATTAATATCCCTGTTCAATACTATAAAAAACAAATGAAGCATAACGGAGCTAAATTATTGGTTGATAACCAGCTAATTGAAATCCAAATGAAATCAATTAGCAGGCAAGCTAACGTCAATCAACTTTACAAGATGCGATTTGTGGTTCCCCAGCTTAATCCGTCCCAATATCTGACTGCGGGAATGAGTTGTAATGTTATCCTTGCCTATGATGAAGGACAGAACAATTCAACTGATATTCCAGTATCCGCCATTTATAAAATGAATGGAAAAAGTTGCGTATGGAAAGTGGAATCGGATATGAAAGTACATCAAGTTCCGGTTTCTATCTTAAAGATAAATCATACTTGTGCGACAGTCTCAGGGCTTAAAAACAATGACCGGATTGTAATTACGGGAATTAATGAACTTACGGAAGGACAGACTGTAGAAAAAATGCCGTCTGTTTCTGACACTAATATTGGAAATATGCTATGAAAAGTTTATCAGAATATGCACTAAGTAACAAAGCGCTGGTCAAGCTCTTTATAGCGGTTCTTGTTATTGGCGGCTTATGGGCATTTTATTCCATGAGCAAAATGGAAGATCCGGAAATTACGGTTAAACAAGCATTGGTTATGACCGTTTATCCCGGTGCTGATGCCCATCAGGTAGAAATGGAAGTATCGGACAAGTTGGAGAAAGCCATCCGGAAAATGGGCGATATAGACTATATAGAGTCAAAGTCTATGAATGATTTGTCTCTTATCAAAGTGGTAATGAAAACTACCGTTCCCAACAGTAGTATGGAACAGAAGTGGGACGTGTTGAGAAAAAAAATTGTGGATATCCATTCACAGTTACCGGACGGAGCTTCCGTGCCACAAGTCCTCGATGATTTCAGTGCCGTATATGGCATGTTCTACACCGTTACGGCAAACGGATTTTCTGATAAAGAAATGACGAGGTATATACAATTTATTCAGAGGGAGTTAATAAATATAGAAGGGATTCGCAATGTAGAAGTATATGGAACGGCTGCCCCTTGCATCAATATCAATATAAACAAGGAAAAGATGTCCCGTTTGGGAATACTCCCCGCTGAAATAATCTCTACGGTTCAAGGACAGAACAAGACGGTGTATGCCGGTTATTTCAACAGTGGTGATGAACGGATGAAAGTGAAAGTCTCGGACAACATTCATTCCGTAAAGGACATCCAGAACCTTATTATCCAAGGGCATGAAAAAGACCAGTTCAGACTGCGGGATATTGCCGATATAGAGAGTGCCTACGAGACTCCGCAAAGAAACGCAATGAAGTATGACGGGGAAAAAGCCTACGGAATTGCCCTTGCGATGGAATCCGGTTACGATATTCTGAAAATCGGTAAGATCGTTACACAAAAGATGGAGGAACTTAAAGAGGAACTTCCTTCCGGTTTCCGGTTCAACAAGGTATTCTATCAGCCGGAACGGGTAAGTGAAGCCATTGACACATTTATCATCAACTTGATAGAATCGGTAATTATTGTCATTTTGGTTTTGATGCTGACAATGGGGTTCCGCAGTGGCGTAATTATCGGGACAGGGCTTGTCATTACGGTATTAGGTTCGTTTGTAGTTCTTTATTTCTTTGACGGGACGTTGCAGCGTGTATCACTGGGAGCCTTTATCATAGCAATGGGGATGTTGGTCGATAATGCAATTGTAGTGGTGGACGGCATCCTTATAGATAGCAGCCGGGGAATGAAACAACCAGCATCGTTGGTGCATACGGCTAACCTTACAGCCCGTCCGTTATTGGGAGCGACATTGATAGCCATTATAGCTTTTATGCCCGTATCCTTGTCACCGGATATGGCGGGAGAGTACGCACGGGATTTGTTTATCGTGCTGGCAGTCTCCCTTCTGTTAAGTTGGATACTTGCTTTGGTACATGTTCCCATGCATTGTGGCAGCTATCTGAAATTAAAACCATACGTCGAAGGGCAGGATGTATTTGATACCCCTTTATACCGGAAGTTCCGTAGCATACTGATGCTGTTTCTGAAACATAAGCTGATTACGATCTCATGCATTATAGGGTTATTGGGAATAAGCATGGCTTGTTTTCAAACCTTGCCGCAGACATTTTTCCCAGATTTGACTTACAATCAGATTTATATGGAATATAAGATGCCGGAGGGGACACGCATTGAAAAGATAGAAACCGATTTGGCGGAGATAGAAGCCTATTTGAAAGGTCGTAAAGAAGTGACTCATGTCACCACATCATTAGGAGGAACGCCTGCCCGTTACAATCTGGTTCGTTCGGTAGCCGATCCGAGCCTACGGTATGGTGAGTTGATTATTGATTTCAGAACACACGAGGATATTGATAATTGTATGCAGGAATTACAGGAGTACATGAACAAACGTTATCCTGATTCATTCACCCGACTGAAAAAGTATAATACGATGTACATGGAGTTTCCGGTTGAACTGCTTATATCGGGTGCCGATCCGCAGGTCTTAAAGGATTTAAGGGGACAGGTACAGGAAATAATGCATGATGAACCATCGGCTATGCTGGTTACAGACAATTGGGACGATCCGGCACTCACTATCGGGATTAACTTTAACCAACAGACAGGTCGTAGTGCCGGATTAGGAAGGAATGATGTCGGAATATCCCTGTTGGCAGCGACCGACGGTGTACCGGTGGGCACTCTTTACGATGGAAACATATCTCAGAATATTTATCTGAAAAATACCGGATATACGGAACTGGGCGATGTAAATATATGGGGAATGTTGCCCAATCTGAATTTGACCATGAATGAGGACAATTTAAAAGGAATAATGGCTGGCAGTACCTCGAAAGAAGATATGATTTCCACCATGACATACGCCGTTCCTTTGCAGAGTGTCTCGGACAGTTTATCCTATGACTGGCAAGACCCGGTTGTCTATCGTTATAACGCCCAACGTGCAATCATCGTGCAATGTAACAATGCGTTCGGCTATACAGCGGAACATACACGGCTCGCACTTGAAAAACAGATTAAAGAAAAGGTGACATTTCCGAAAGGATATTCGATGAAATGGCTGGGGGAATACAAGGCAAGTACGGATTCCAATAAATACCTGTTCATGAACCTGCCCATAGCAGTGATTGTGATGTTCAGTGTATTGGTCTATCTATTCCGTGACTATAAGAAACCTTTGATTATTTTTCTCTGCTTGCCATTAGCCTATATCGGAATTGTGTTCGGTATATTGATAAGTGGCAAGCCTTTCAGTTTCGTGGCTATCGTTGGTGCTTTAGGACTGATAGGTATGATGATAAAGAATGGTGTGGTACTGATTGATGAGATTACAATTCAGATGAGTGCGGGAGTTCCTCCCGTCCAAGCCTTACTTGCAGCTTCTTCCTCCCGCCTTCGCCCGGTTATGATGGCTTCGGGCACTACTATTTTAGGGATGATACCTTTGATTTCAGATGCCATGTTCGGCCCTATGGCGGTTGCTATCATGGGAGGTTTGCTTGTGGGTACGGTTATTACATTGATGATTATACCTGTATTCTATGCTTTATTCTTTAACATTAAATGCGAGTGAAATATGAAACGAATAATACTGTCCTGCTGTGTAACCCTATTGTCTTTACAAGGTTATGCGCAAAATAATTTAACATTGGATGAATGTAGGAAAATGGCTTTGGACAACAATAAACAAGCCCAAATCTCCGGTTACTCCATCCAAAAAGCAGAACAAGAGGTGAAAGCCATGAAAAGCAACTATTTACCAAAAATTTCTGCTTCCGGTGGATATATGTATGCGGATAAAGACTTTTCAATGAATCTTATCCCTTCCATGTCTGCCAATTTGAATTTGAACAACACCTACTTTGCAGGGTTGCAATTGGAGCAACCGATTTATATGGGTGGTAAAATAGTGGCTGCTAATAAAATAAGCCGTACCGGTCTTGAAATAGCCCGTTTAAACAAACAGAAAACGGAAGATGAAATAGTAATCACTGTGGATGAAGCATATTGGGGGCTGGTGAAAGCAAATGAATTAATTTCTGTAGCCAATAAATATAAAGAAGCCGTCGAAGAGGTGTATCGTAATGTGGAGCATCTCTACAAGACGGGTATGGTTCCTAAGAACGACTTGCTTAAAGTGCAGGTTAAACTGAATGAGGCTGACCTTTCCATACACCGTTCACAAAATGCTATCCGGCAATCTAAAATGAACCTTTGCCATATTATCGGTCTGCCATTGACATCTGATATTTATGTATCCGGTGAATTAGGTACGAATATAATTCCGGTGGCAAAAGATGAATTTACTGCCGAGAACCGCTTGGAGTATCAGACATTCTCGAAAATGATCGACTTGAAAAAGCAAGAAATCAAATTAACACAAAGCGAATTTCTGCCACAAATAGGGTTGGTTGCAGGATATAATTATTTGAACGGATTAAAAATGAACAGTAATAAGCTCTTGTCCGATGATATTTTCGCTGTTATGCTTGCTGTAAAAATTCCATTATTCCATTGGGGGGAAGGAAGGCATAAAATCAAAGCCGCCCGTTTGGAACAACATATAGTAGAGATACAACGTGCGGATTTATCAGACAAGATACAATTAGAGGTTTCACAAGCAATCAACACACTGGATGAAGCCATTCTTGAAGTCCGTCTGACTGAAACGGCTTACCGGCAGTCAGAAGAGAACTTACGGGAAAGCCGTAAAAATTATTCCACCGGCATGGAAACCTTGGTAAACTATTTGGAAGCGCAAGTTGCATGGCAACAGGCATGGTCGGAATCGGTGTCCGCTAAAGCCGCCTGTCATTTGGCGGAATCCAATTATTTAAAAGCTATTGGTAAACTGAATAAATAGAATAACGTCATGAATACCTTTGAAATTAAGACGGTCGCAGAGAAAATAGAAGCTGCACTTCAAATAGAAAGCAATATCAGTATTTCCGAGTTAATAATGAAACTAACTATTAGAAAAGAAATAGTCCTGATTGCTATCGGATATTTGTTGTATGAAGGACGTGTTTACTTGTCTGATAATTGTCAAGATGTTAGTTATAAACAATTCTACTATTAAAATATCACTACTATCCCGGATAGAAACTGGTGTAGGGTATATGAATAATAGAACAAGGCTAAGAACATTACTGTCAGGAATGGATATTCTTCACTCTGAATATTGATTTTGTCTGAAATAAAAATTGGACTATAGTCAAAATTACAGATTTTACTCTAAATAAAATGCATATTATGATACGATTTGAATGAAAACAGAACAAATACGAACAAGTAACTCACCGGTATCTCTCCGGTTGAAAATTATTGCTGGATATGTGTTATTACTCGTATTCCTTAGTATCATTGTTTCTCTCGTGTGGCTGGAACATCGGAAGATGGAAAAGCTGAACCGTGGAGAATTACTTATCAGGCAAAAAAGGGAAGCTGTGAACCGAGCTTTTGAGAAATTGCTTGACTTCTCTTTTTCCGATAACTTCCTGTTGTTACGAGACAAGGACAAATTCAGCGAATACCGGATGAAGCGTGAAATGGCAACCGTCGCTTTAAACGAACTGAAACGATACTATCCGTCCGACATACAACATACACAAATCGAAAAGATATCTTCGTTATTGCAGGAAAAAGAAGCACTATTGTTCGGAGTGATGAATACCCTTTCTGATTTACTACGCACGGACAGTCTGCTCCAACGGAGAATACCTGTTATCGCCTTACAAGTACATGCACCACTGTTACCGGACAAAACTGAAAAGACGGAAAAAAAGCGGGGTGGTTTCCTCGGATTGTTTAAAAAGAAAGAAGAAAAATCTGCCTATGCACGCCAAAAGGAAAAAACGGAACAGCCGTCCATTCCTCGACAGACAACCGGAATACTTTACTCCCAGCAAAAAGAAATGTACGCACAATATACCGACTACTGGAATAAGCTGACCACTTACTCCGACAGCTTGCAGTGGCGGAACACGGAACTGAACTCACAGATTAACACGCTTATCTGTGAATTTGAACAGGCAGCTATCAGGCAAGCAGAAAAAGAGATAAAGGAAGCAGTTGCATTAAGGGAACAATCATTTCGTATTATCCTATTTATAGCAGCTACTGCCATTCTACTGATAATGGTATTTTACCTTTTTATCCACCAAGACATAAAGAAGAGGCTGGAATATCGGCTGAAACTGGAAGCGTCTGACTGCCGGAATCGTGAACTACTGGCTGCACGCCGGAACCTCATACTGACGGTAAGCCATGACCTGCGTGTACCGCTCGGCACTATCAGCGAATATGCGGAATTATTGCAAGATGAGAATAGTCTGGAACAGAGCAAAGGGTATGCAATGAATATCCTGCATGCCTCGCGCCATGTTATTGGGTTGGCAAACAATCTGCTGTATTATTACAGACTGGAAGCAGAAAAGGAACAGCCGGAAAAGGAAATCTTTCATCTGGGACGAACGATTGAAAATACTACCCACTCATTCTTACCGGTAGCAGAAAAGAAAGGGTTAGGCTTGACTATGAAAGTAATGGACTCGGATGTACTTGTTGAGGGAGATTGCGGACGGTTGGTGCAAATACTCAATAATCTACTCTCAAATGCAATAAAGTTTACCAGTACCGGATATATACAAGTTGGCGCACAATACCGGGACGGAAAGTTATTCTTCTTCGTTAGAGATACAGGTATAGGTCTTGATAAGGAAAGTCAAGAACAGATATTTACCGCTTTTGAGCGAGGTAAAGCACCGAATGGGGAACAAGGTTTCGGGCTGGGACTGGCGATAACATATAAATTGGTAACATTACTGGAAGGAACTATCCATGTCCAAAGCACACCGAGACAAGGAAGCACTTTTGAGGTATGCCTGCCTATGCGTGAAACAAATGGAAAGACAGGCACAATAAAGATACCTTTGGAATGTGGTGACCTTTCAGGAATGAGGGTACTGGCAATAGATGATGACCGGATGCAATTGGAAGTAATCCAAAAGATGTATGCACGCTATGGGGTGGAATGTGATTGCTGCCTGAATATAAGTGAACTGATCGCAGCATTACGCCGTAACCGTTATGACATCGTGCTGACGGATATGCGGATGTCGGAAATGGACGGTTATGGAGTACTGGCCTTACTTCGGGGCAGCAACCTCGGACAGACAAGAACACTTCCTGTATTGGCTGTAACCGCACAGGCGGACAAAAAGCCGGAATATTTCAGAAACGCCGGTTTTGCGGATTGCTTGTATAAACCTTTCTCTCCGAAAGAATTATTGTCGGTTACTTCATGTATAGACAGAACGAATTTTACAGCTATCATGGAGGGGGAAGAAAATACGATGGAACTGTTGGATATGTTCATTGAGGATACGGAAAAGGAACTCTCTGAAATGCAGGGTGCTATGGGAACGGCAAATTATATGCAATTGAGACATATCATACATAAAGCTGCTCCATTATGGGGAATGATACGTATCAACGTGCCCTTGAGTGAACTGGAAGAAATGGCTTCACTATCCTCCGAAAAATGGTGTAAAGAATTGGATGACCGCATTAAAAGACTGATGGAAGCAGTGGAACAAGCTGTAAAAAAAGCGAAAGAATTAAAATATGAACCAGATGAAAACCATATTGGTAGTAGAGGATGACCGGATATATGCACGTACTACAGCCAACTGGCTGGTAAAAAACGGGATGGATGCCCGTTACGTGCTATCAGTAAATTCCGCAAAAGAATTTCTAAGCGGTCACGAAGTAGATTTGGTCTTGTCGGATTTCCGTCTTGGTGACTGTAATGGTGTGGAACTACTCGAATGGATGAAGGCACATGGTTATCGTATGCCTTTTCTTATCATGACGGGGTATGGGGATATACCCGGTGCTGTGGAAGCTGTAAAGAAGGGGGCAGACAATTATCTGCCCAAACCCGTACAGACTGAAAAAGTGCTTGGTATCATCCGTGAACTGCTGGGACGCAAGGAGAAAAAGAAAAGGCCGGAGCAGGCTTTTTACGTTTGTAAAAGTCCATTGGCAGTAAAACTTCAGGAGATGGTGCGTTTAGTAGCTCCCGCAGACAGCTTATCCGTGTTGATACGTGGTGCATCGGGTACGGGTAAGGAATGGGTGGCACGGCAGATACACGCACTCGGTAAACGTTCAGACGCTCCTTTTGTAGCGGTGGATTGTGGGGCATTACCACGGGAACTGGCTGCATCTGAACTGTTCGGACATAAAAAAGGAGCTTTTACGGGAGCGACTGAAGAGAAAACCGGCATGTTTACTGCCGCCAATCATGGGACATTGTTTTTGGATGAGATTGGTAATCTGAACATGGAAACTCAGGTATTGCTATTACGTGCCTTGCAGGAGAAACGTTATAGACCTCTTGGCGGAAAGGAAGAAATAAAGGCGGACATACGACTGCTTACAGCCACCAATGAGGATTTGGAACGGGCTATAAGTGAGGGGCGGTTTAGGGAAGACTTGTTCCATCGGTTGAACGAATTTCCGCTTCATGTTCCGTCATTGAGAGACTGTGCAGAGGATATTATCCCGCTGGCCGGGTTCTTTCTTTCCTATGCGAATGAGGAACTGGAAAAGGAAGTAAAGGAATTTGACCGGGACGTAAAGAGGGCTTTCAAGGCTTATTCATGGCCGGGCAATATCCGTGAGTTAAAAAGTGTGGTGAGGCGTGCGTGTGTATTGACACAGGATGAATGGATTACCCTTAAAGACATCAACCTTCCGGTGGAGATAAAACCGTCGGATGATTACAGGCTGGACATGGAACGCACGGAATTGGAAGCAATAGTGAAAGCATTGGAAACTACGGGTAATGATCGGAAAGCCGCTGCCCGGCTACTGGGTATATCCCGGAGTACGCTTTATTTGAAACTAAAAAAATACGGCTTAAACTAAATGTGTCCACATTTCTAAACACATTGTGTTTTATGGGTATAATTAACACAGACACACATTTGGAATAATGTATTGTAATGTGTTATTTTTCAACTAATTAACACATTCGTTTTCCTATGGCATATCACTTGCCCTTTATGGTTATGACGAGTGACGGTAAAAAACCGGAACTATTTCAAACTTTAAATTTTAATGCCATGAGAACGTTGACAAATACACTGCTATTCAATATGTTCACCTCCTACATGACAGGTTCTGAACTTATGCCGGTTGAATTACCTGCCGCCTATGACGATTTCGCAAACCTACTTGCCGGACTGCCGCAAGATGAGGATAGAATGAAGCAATTAAGACGGTTGAACTACACAAGGATAGAACTTTCTTTTTTGCAACAGACCTGCAACGTTATGAAAGAAGGACGGCATATACTCTATGATGTATTTATCAACAAGACTCTTTCCTTATTGGAAGCGGAGATAGAAATGACGAAAGATTTTTTCCGTCATCATGCAGGTGACACCGGTATGAAAATGGAAATTCACCGGCAGGGTAATAAACGGAAATCAACACTTCGCTGGAACGGTACGGATAATGACCTGATAGAATTAGTGGCCGCATTGATGGCTGCCGGGGTTGTGGACTGTGCGGAAGGGAAGAAACTTACCATTGTAGATGTCATCAGAGTATTCGAGGATGCTTTTAATCTGAAAATAAATGCATTATACACCAAACGGGGAAAGGTGTTTGACCGCTGTACGGATTCCACGCCCTTCATCGACTCCCTGCGTAAA
>ENA-ORRA01000918-ORRA01000918.1-human-gut-metagenome-genome-assembly--contig:-NODE-918-length-23119-cov-6.152966_pt1 | contig 23119 bp, 21 predicted proteins | sample MGYA00242169_ERZ509122 | MGnify/ENA primary metagenome ERZ509122 (study PRJEB26280, sample SAMEA2338650) | human gut metagenome | biome: human gut; feature: human-associated habitat; material: faeces...
CCAGCCACTCCCGCGAGTCGATATCCAGATGGTTCGTCGGCTCGTCCAGTATCAGCAGATTGATGCTCTCGTCCATCAGCATACACAGCCGCAGGCGGCTCAGCTCGCCGCCGGACAGCACGCTGACGCTCTTGAACACATCCTCTCCGGTGAACTGATACGCCGCCAGCCGGTTCCGCGCCGACTGCGGCGTGATGTCCAGCTCATAGAGCATCGTGTCCAGTATGGACCTCTCCGGGTGCTCGAAGTGTATCACCTGCGGCAGATACGCCGCCTTCACCGCCGGCCCCAGCCGTATAACGCCGCTGTCCGGGCGCTCGCTGCCGGTCAGCATATTCAGCAGCGTGGTCTTTCCCGTGCCGTTCTCGCCCAGCAGAGCGATGCGCTCGCCCCCCTCGCACCGCAGATACACATCCTCAAACAGCCGCTTCTCGCCGAAGGCCTTGCTGACGCCCTTGATCTGCAATACCTCGTCGCCCTTGAACTCCCGGCTCTGGAAGCGCGCCTCCAGCCTCCGCGCCTTTGTGGGCTTCTCCGTGGTCCGCATACGCTCGATGCGCTTCTCCATGCTGAAGGCCCGCTTGTGCAGCGCGTCGTTGCCCATGAAGGCCCACAGGTGCATCTGCTCCGCCGCCTTTTCCAGCTGCGCGATCTTCGCCTGCTCCTTCAGGTACTGCTTCATGCGCTCCTGATACCGCCGTTCCTTCTCGATGGCATAAAAGCTGTAATTTCCGCTGTAAAACTCCGCTTTTCCGTCCTGTATCTCGATGATCCGCGTCACGGTCCGGTCCAGGAAATACCGGTCATGGCTGATGGTCAGCACCGTGCCCCGGAACCTCCGCAGATACCCCTCCAGCCACTCCGTGGCCTGCAGGTCCAGATGGTTCGTGGGCTCGTCCAGCAGCAGGATGTCCGTATCCTCCAGAATGAGCCGTCCCAGGTTCACCCGGGTCTTCTCTCCGCCGGACAAACACGCGAATTCCCGCTGCCGCATTTCCCTCGGGATGCTCAGGCCGTTGGCCACCTTGTTCACCGCCGTCTCCGTGTCCCAGCCGCCCAGTCCCTCGAATTTGGCGTTCAGCTCGCCGTACCGCCGCAGCGTATCTGCGCCGCTGTCCCCCTGCTCCATCCGCAGGGCCAGCGCATCCATCTCGTCCTTCATCCGAAACATCCGCGCGAAGGCCGTCTGCAAAACGTCCTCCACCGTGTACCCCTCCGGATACACGGGGATCTGCGAGATCAGTCCCACCCGCCGTCCGGCGGCGATCTGTACCTCTCCCTCGTCCGGCTCCAGCTCCCCGGTGAGCATACGGAACACCGTGGTCTTTCCGGCGCCGTTCCGCCCCAGCAGTCCCACGCGCTCCCCGCTGTCCACCTGAAAGCTCAGTCCGTCCAGTATTCTCTTTTCCAGATCAAAGGACTTCACCAGCCCTGTAACGCGAATGTCGACCATTTACTCTTTCTCTAATTCCTTTACGATGTTCTCAAAATGCATGGCGTGAGACGCCTTCACCAGCACCGCCGTCCCCGGCGTGAACCGCGCCCGTACAGCGGGCAGCGCCTCCTCCACGCCGGCGAACCACTGCGCCTCCGGATCTGTCTCGGTCAGGGCCTTCATCTTCTCCCCCACCGCCACGGTCTCGATGCCCAACTCCCGGCACAGCGTCCCCATATCCCGGTGGGCCTGGGCCGTCAGCGCGCCCAACTCACCCATGTCGCCCAGCACCGCCAGGCGCTTTTTCTGCCGGCTGGCAGCCAGCATACGGATGCCCTCCGCCATGGACTGCGGATTGGCGTTATAGCAGTCGTCGATGACCAGCCGATCCCCGTCCATACGGATCAGGTGCATCCGGCTCCCTACCGGCGCATAGGCCGCCGTCCCCGCGGCGATCTCCGCCGCCGTCAGGCCCAGCCGTTCGCCGATGGCTGCCGCCATGGCCATGGGATAGACCATGTGCCGCCCCGGCGCCGCCGTCTCCAGCCGATAGGCCGCCTGTCCCGTGGTCACGGTGCAGGCCATGCCCTCCAGCCCCCGGTCGTCGATGTCCGTAACGCGGACATCGCAGTGCTCGCCCTCGCCGCAGCGCAGGATGATCTGTGGCAGCGTCACCGTGTTCAGCAGCTCGTCGTCGCCGTTGAGCACCGCGACGCCCTCCGGGGTCAGATTTTCAAATATCTCACACTTGGCCTGCAAAATGCCCTGCCGTGTGTTGCCCAGATTTTCGATGTGGGCGTCGCCCACGTTGGTGATAACGGCGATATCCGGCCGTACCATCTCGCCCAGATACCGTATCTCCCCAAAGTGGTTCATGCCCGTCTCGATCACCGCCGCCTCGTGCTCCGGCATGAGCCGCAGCAGCGTCAGCGGCGCGCCGATGTCATTGTTGAGGTTCCCCTCCGTCCGCAGCGTCTCGTATTTCTGCGTCAGCACCGCGGCGATCATCTCCTTGGTGGTAGTCTTGCCCACGGAGCCGGTCACCTGTACCACCGGCAGCCGGAACTGCCCCCGGTACCAGGCGGCCAGCGCCTTCAGCGCCAGCCGCGTGTCGGGCACCTGAATGTAAAACTTCCCCGGCAGCAGTGTCTCCGGCGCCTTTGCCGTCAGGCATCCCGCCGCCCCGGCCTCCAGTGCCTTTTCGATATAGGCGTGGCCGTCGAAGCGTTCCCCTACCAGAGGGATGAACAGCGCTTCCTGCGGCACGCGGCGGCTGTCGGTGGTCACGTCGCGCACCGCCGCGCCGCTGCTCTGCAGCACCGTGCCGCCCACCGCGGCGCAGATGGTCTGTACCGTCAGCGGCATCATGCCCGCGCCGCCTTTCGCACCGCCAGCGACAGCTCCACGATCTTCTCGCACAATTCGCCGTAGTTCAGTCCCACCTGCGCCGCCTCCTGGGGCACCAGACTGGTAGGCGTCATGCCCGGCAGGGTGTTGATCTCCAGGCACCAGGCCTGACCGTTCTCGTCCAGAATGAAGTCCGAACGGGAGTACACGCTCAGCCCCAGCCCCTTGTGCAGCTTCAGGGCCATCTCGCCCACCTGCTTCCACGCCGCGTCCGTGATAGGCGCGGGGCACAGCTCCACCGCGCCGCCGGCCTGGTACTTGCTCTCATAGTCGAAATAGGCGCCCTTGGGGATGATCTCCACCGCCGGCAGATAGCCGTCGCCCAGCACGGCGATCTGTATCTCCCGACCCTTGATCTTCTGCTCCACCACCACATGGTCGCCGTAGCGCAGCAGGTCGCGCAGGGCCTTCTCCAGCTGTTCCTTCGTGTCCGGCAGCGCCACACCGATGGAGCTGCCGCCGTTGACGATCTTCACGGCACAGGGCACCGGCAGCTCCTCCGCCAGCCGGGGGATATCGCTCTCGGTATAGTGGATGTCGTGCCACGGAGCCGTGCGAATACCGAGAGAGTCCATCATCCGCTTCGTCACGGATTTATCCATGGCCATGCCGCTGCCCAGATACCCGGATCCGGTGTAGGGCACGCCCAGCAGATCCAGCGTGGCCTGTATGCGGCCGTCCTCGCCGCAGCTTCCGTGCAGCGCCAGAAATACCACGTCCGCCATGCGGCACACGGTCAGCACGTCCTTGCCCAGCAGGCTGGGGCTCTGGTCCCTCCGGCTGCGGCGCACCGCCTCCAGGTCCGGCTCCACGCGCTCCACCCGGCTCTGGCCGCACAGGCCGTCCGGCGCGTCAAAGATATCCTCCAACGCGCCCTTGTAGTCCTCCAACCCCAAAAACATATCCACCAGAATGGCCTTGTGTCCCCTCTCCCGCAGCGCCCTGCACACGCCGGTGCCGCTGGTCAGCGCCACCTGGCGCTCTGTGGACAGTCCGCCCGCCAATACCACGATCTTCATAAGCGTACCCTCACTTTTAGGCGGCACAGCGAAAAACGGCCCTGTGCCCCCATGATTTGATATATTATTATAGCACAGCGCCCCGCTGATTACAACCGATTTTGCCCGCCGGTGTGTAAACAAACAAAGAACGCCCCGGCACAGCCGCGGCGTTCTTTTGTTGTCTTTCCTATCGCAGCCAGTCGGGCTTCGCCCGCCCGTGTACGCCGGACACCAGCCCCATACAGGCAAACAGCATCACCAGCGATGAGCCGCCGTAGCTGATGAAGGGCAGCGTCAGTCCGATGACCGGCATCACGAACAGGCACATACCCACATTGATGATGACCTGAAAGATAATGACACTGGCCACGCCGATGCAGGCATAGCCCTCCAGTCGGGTCTTGGCGTGCCGCGCCACATACAGGCACCGCAGTATAATGGCCGTCAGCAGCGCCAGCGTCAGCAGGCAGCCCACCAGCCCCAGCTCCTCACCGATCACGGAGAAAATAAAATCCGTGTGCCGGTGCGGCAGGCTGGACGCCGCCTCGCTTTGGGTCTGCGTGCCGCGAAACAGCCCCTGCCCGAATATCCTTCCGCCGCCCAGTGTCAGCAGGCTCCGGGTCTGCTGCCAGCCGGTGTTCAGCGGGTCATAGCTGTGGTCGAACAGAACGATGAACCGGTTTTTCATGTAGGTATCCAGCAGGTCCAGGTCCCACATGGCGTAGAACAGCAGTCCCGCCGCGCCGCCGCCGATCAGGAACCACCGCAGCGCCACCCCCGCCACAAAACACATACACGCGAAGATGAACAGGAACACCAGCGCACTGCCCATGTCGGAGGATATCTTGTAGTACAGCGCAAAGATCACGCCGAAGTGTGCCGCCAGCATGACGATGGAGGAAATCGACCGCAGGTCCCGGTTCTCCTTCAGCCACGAGAGCTGTTTCGCCAGCACGATAATAAACGTCAGCTTCACGATCTCCGCCGGCTGCACCTTCACCGGCAGGAACGGGAACTCCAGCCATGCCTTGTTGCCGGTATCCCCGGCAATACCGAGGGGCGTTGCCAGCAGCAGGATGAACACCACGCCCACCAGGAATATCCACTTCCAGTACTTCGCCAGCTCGTTCAGGTCCACCTGCGACACCACGATATACATCACCGCCCCGATGCACAGCGCCGCCGCCTGTACCAGCACCAGCTTGCTTGTGTGCATATAGCGTGTGGCGCTGGCGATCATCAGTATGCCGAACAGCGACGTGCCGATGCACAGCGCCAGCAGGACAAGATCGGCCTGTCGGAACACGTCGTTAAAAAGCTCCCGTATCCGTCGCAGCATGGCGGCACCTCCCTTCCCTCGCATTTTCCCCCGCACGGCACACATATCCGTTCCTCTGCGGCCACATACAGCGCATCAAGTCCGCAAAAAGCGAAAGAGAATGTATAACAAAGGTATCGTAAATGTATCATGAATGTACCATAAGTGTACAGCGAAAGCGCACAAAAAGCACGCGCTTTTCCGGCGTGTCAAACGCCGTTCCCACATAGTGTACCACGATTTCCCCGCCCTGTAAACCACCGGTTTTCTATCAAAAATGTTACTGTTTCCACCCGCTGCTTTCACAGCCCAGCCACCGTTTTCACAGCCCGGCCGCCAACAGCGCTATCACCGAAAGGCCCCCCACCGCCAGCGCATAGGGCGTTGTCGCCCGTATGGTGGTCAGGTTGGAAACGCCCGAGCCGGCGGTGGTCATCAGCACCGCGTCCGCGTAGAAGCACAGACTATATCCCAGGGTAACGCCACTCATCACCGCGGCGATCATCAGCGGCGCAGCCACCCCGGCAGCCAGTCCCATCGGGATGAACACAGGAATAGCGATGGTCATTACCGCCCAGCAGCCACCTACGGCAAATACGGTCAATCCCACCAGCACAAACGCCAGCGGCGCGATCAGGCAGCGGGGCACCGCCCCTCCGATACCGTTGATGAGAATATCAAACAACCCCAATGTACGGTTGGCGTCGCTGAGCATCAGGCCAAAGCCCACCACCACAGCGATGGTGGTCATACCCTTAACGCCGGAAAAGAATCGGGCAAAGTATTCTCCCACCGTCATACGCTTCTGTATCACATACAGCAAGAACTGCACCACCAGGCACACGATGATACCGTGGAGCAAATCATTGTCAAACAGCACCGTGCCGCCCACCAGCGCCGCCAGCGGGATAATAGCGTTCCAAGCCGAGGAGACATTGTGCTCATCCACCTCGTCGATGTCCACCAGCTTCTCGTCCTTTTCTCCCGGCTCAAAGGCTGCGCCGCCGGAGGCCACCCGGTGATACGCCTGACGAAGCATGCCCACTTTCGGAAACCAGCCCAACGCCAGCAGCAGACTTACCAGCATCATCGCCAGCGGATAAAACATGAAGGGCACCGCCTGAAGGTAATCCGTGAACCCCAGGCCGAAGTCGGAAATCAGGCCCACGCTGAATGCCGTCCAGCTGGTAAAGGGCACCGTCACGCACAGGCAACATGCCATAATGTTGGTCTGCACCGCCAGGTGCTCCCGGGGCAGACGGTTTTTATCGGAGACATCCCGCAGGCAGATGGTGGTAGTCAGGGCATTCAGATACTCGTCCACGAACATGATCACAGACAGCAGCCACGCCAGCAGCAGCGTTTTGCGGGGCGTGTTGGCCGCCTTCGCCAGCAGATCCCGGAAGCCCATGAGCCCACCGGAGGCCTGAAACAGCGAGATCATTCCGCCAAAGCCCAGAATACTGCACAGTGCAAACTGATAGGAGCTGTTGCCCAGTGTAGTATACATGGCGTCGATCAGCCCAGTGAAAAAATGCTGGCGATGGACCAGCAGCACGGCCAGCAGGGTAGCCAAGACCATTGCATCTGCCATTTTGCGGGTCTTTAGGGCATATACGATCAAAAACGCCAACGGTAGGAACGCCATAACAGTATGCAGCACAGAAACATCTCCCTTCTCACACAGAGTATAGCAAACTCCAGTGAAAACCGCAACTGCGCATGAAAAAGCCGGCCTGGTGGCCGGCTTTTCATGCGTCGCTTATACAGACATTCTTTTCACACCGGGGTTCTCCCGCATAAAGGCCAGTGCTTCATCATGGGTGATCGGCGGCTCAAGCCGGACGGTGATCTCCATACGAAGGCAGCCGTCCTGACGGGTGAGGCTGCTCTCTGTCACCTGGCCGCGGTGCTCCTTCAGCAGATCGTCAAAGTGGGCCCGCAGCTCATCCGTATCCTCCAGCTCCACCAAAATTTCCTGTGTCGTGAGGGCGTCCGCCCCCACAGGGAAGCGGTGGAGAATGATCTGGATGGCAACGAGGACAGCCGCCTCGAACAGGCCCAGCCAATACATACCGGCACCCACAGCCATACCGATGGCGGCGGTGCCCCACATACCGGCGGCAGTGGTCAGTCCGCGGATAGAGTTGCCGTTTTTGAATATGACGCCGGCCCCCAGAAAGGTTATGCCGCTGACCACCTGGGCGGCGATGCGTGCAGGGTCGGCGCCGCGAAGGCCATCCACCGTAACACAGTCCAGGAAAGCGTATTTTGAGACGATCATAAACAGCGCGGAGGTACAGGCAATGATGCAGTGGGTACGGATGCCCGCCTCCTTGCGGCGCTTACTGCGCTCCAAACCCACCAGCGCGCCCAAGGCGGCAGACAGCAGCAGGCGAATGAGAAATTCCAGATTGTCGTAAATAGTCAGGGTCGCTTCGGGCACATATTGCGTCAGTCCGGAAAGCATAACAGTCTCCTTTCAGCGGCACAGGCCGCAGGTATGGTACAGCAAGTATAGTGTGCATCGCCGTTTCTTATGCGGTATAGCGGCATTGGTCGGTAATAGCCTTCTTCAGCCGCCGCAGCGTCGGATCGTCCAGATCCCGGGGATAGGGCGAATCCGTCAGATCAAATTCACAGATCGTACTGTCCGGGTGCATGACGATGATCCGCCGTCCCAGCAGCAGCGCCTCCTCCAGCTGGTGGGTGACCAGCACGATCGTGCGGGGCAGCTTCTCCTGGATAGCCAACAGTTGGCTCTGCAGCTCTGCGCGGGTCAAAAAATCCAGCGAAGCAAAGGGCTCATCCATCAGCAGCAGCTCCGCCTGCCCTGCCAGCACCCGGGCCAAACCCAGACGCTGCTTCATACCGGTGGACAGCTCTGCCGGCGTCAGGTCGGCGTAGTCCTCCAAGCCCACCAGCCGCACGAATTCGCTGGCGCGCTCATAGCGCTCCTCCGGTGTTTTCCCCACGCCGCAGGCCATGGCCACATTCCGCTGCACGCTGGTCCAGGTGATGACATAGGGATCCGGACTAAGCATGGCACTGTGCCAACCCTCCGGAATCCGTATTGTCCCGGTGTCAGGCATCTCCGTCCCCGCCAGCAGCTTCAGCAGCGTGCTCTTGCCGCAGCCGCTGCGACCCACGATCACGGTGATCTCTCCGGCAGGAATGGTCAGCGACAGGTCGCGCAGCACCTGTCGGGTACGGCTGGGCCGCGTCTCGCCGGTCAGGACGATATCCGTACCGTAGGTGGTATAGGCCTTATCCACATGGTCAAGAACAACTGCGTCCATAGCGATACCTCATTTCCTCGTTTCGGCCGCCGGGCAGATGGACGGCACGGCTATCATAGCCCCGGCAGCGGGGCTTGTCAAGCGCTGCCGTCAGCCCAGCATTCCCAGTATCTCCTGTAGGCTGAAATTTTCCCGGTAATAGTCCAGTTCTCCGGCGATCAGCTCATCCAGCACACGCATACCCAGCACCTCCACCGGCGCCCTGTCGTCCGTCAGGAGGCAGTCTCCACCGGTGTAGGCCGTCAGATCGGCGGCCACCGCCGCCATCATGGCGGCGTAGTCTCCGTCGGTCAGCGCGGCGCGGCTGGCGGCAAAGCGCTCCGGCAGGCCGGGCGCGTTGGTGCAGAACACCTCCGTATTGGTGTTTCCGGGCACATCGGCCAGATAGGTGTACGCGAACACGCTGGCCATCGTATCACAGAGGTACTGGTTGATGGAGCCATCCTCGCGGGAGGTCATGTTCAGGTTCACCACCATGACGCCCTCCGGCTTCAGATGCTCCGCCACCGCCGCGAAGAACTCCCGGCTGGACAGCTGAAACGGAATGGTGATGTCCTGATAGGCATCCACCATGATCACATCAAACTTTTCCTCCGACGCGGTCAGGTAGGCCCGGCCATCGGCTACAGCCACCTCCACCTCCTCCGGCAGGCCAAAATAGGTGCGGGCGATATCGGCGATCTTGCCGTCGATCTCCGCGCCCTGCACGGTCATGCCCGGGAAATAGCGGACGCAGTATCCGGCGTAGGTGCCGGAACCCATGCCCAAGATCATGGCGCTGCGGCCTGTGTTATCGGTACCGTCCATACCCGCCATACAGGGGGCTGCCAGCGCGTAGTCGTAGTACATTCCGGTGAGCTTACCGTCCTTGTTCTGCACCGACTGTACACCGAAGAGCACATTGGTGGAGAGCGTGGTGGTGTGGTCATCATCCTTGACCTGGAGGTAGTTGTAGATGGACTCGTCCTCCAGGGCCAGGTCGCTCTCCCAGAATGCGAAGCTATAGGTGGGCAGCGCAAAGCACAGCCCCGCCACCAATACCACCGCAATGATACCGGTGACCGTCCTTTTCCGTTCAAAGATGAAGTAGACAATGCCGATAGCGGCCAGCACACCCGCAAAAATCAGGAACGTGGCCGCCGTACCCACCGCCGGGATGGTCAGAAACGTGGGCACAAAGGTACCGATGATGCTGCCGATGGTGTTCAGTGCATTCAGCTGCCCCACGGTCTTACCGGTGTCATCCAGATTGTCCACTGTAAACTTGGTCAGGGACGGCGTTACGGTGCCCAGCAATACGCAGGGGAAGGCGAAGATCACCAGGCAGGCTGCCAGCGCCGCCCAGACCAGAAAGTTCTTCGTTACGAACGTGGCCAGCAGGAAGGATATCCCGGCGATCATCCATCGGCCCGCAAAGGGTATCAACGCGATCCAGATCGCGGCGATGATGACCCGGCCATAGAGTCGGTCCGGCGACTTGCTCTTGTCAGCCATCCGTCCGCCCCAGATGTTGCCCACAGCCATAGCGACCATTATAACGCCGATAATGACCGTCCAAACGATTTGAGATGAGCTGAAATACGGCGCCATCAGGCGGCTGGCGCCCAGTTCCACCGCCATGACGGACATTCCCGCGAAAAACTCTGTCAGGTATAAAAACCACTTACTATGAGTCAGCTTTTTCTCCATGGTACAAGGTCCTCCTTATAGGCTTCTGTCCACCCCGGAAACTACAAATGGTTCTCCCTGGATCGCCTTGTATTATAGCGTAGCATGACCGTTTCCGCAAGTACCTCTCTGTTTTCATGGCCTTTCCGCTGTTCTTCAGCTGCGCAGAAAAAGTCTCCGTTTCCGGGGGTTTTCTCTTATTTTGTGTCAGCTTTCTCGGATCGTTCTTGACAGAGAATAACGAAGCCGGTATGCTGATAGCAACGGGAGGTGCGGCGCCATGATGGATGGAAATATCATATTATCCGTGGCGAAGGCCATGGAGGTCCTGCAAATTCTGAGTCAGGCGGAAAGTCCCCTGTCGCTGAAGGAGCTGGCCACCCGGTGCGGATACCCGAAGAGCACCGTATTCGGCCTGCTGACCACCATGCGGGCCTATGACGTGGCAGCGCAGACGCCGGACGGGAAATACACGCTGGGCCTGCGGCTGTTCGAATATGGGCGTCAGGTGGAACGGTCCTGGGACATCTCTCTGGTGGCCCGCCCCTATATGGAGCACCTGTGCCAGCGGACCGGAGCGTCCGTCATGCTCTCGGTGTGCGAGGGCGGCAGCGTGATCACCCTGGACCAGGTGGAGACCCGGGACAATCTGCGCGTCGTGTCGGATATAGGTTCCCGGCTGCCAATCTACTGTACGTCGCAGGGCAAGGTGTTCCTGGCGCATATGTCCCGCACCAGTGCCGAGGCGCTGCTGCGCGCGCAGCATATGACCCAGTTCACTCCGCACACCATCACTGACCTGACCGCGCTGATGCAGGAGATCGATCTGTGCCGTACCGACGGCTACGCCATTGAAAACGGCGAATACAAGATCGGCCTGCGCTCCATTTCCGCACCGGTCTATACCGTAGAGGGCAAAGCACGATACACCGTTGGCGTGATCGGTATGTTCCGCAGCACCCGTTCCGATGAATTCCTTGCGGCGGTGGAGCAGGTCTGCGCCGCCGCGTCCATGATCTCCACTGCGCTGGGCTATCGAAAAACGGAGGAGCTTTTGTAAGCCATACCTCCGCCGTTATCGGCGCACTGGAGAACGCACTGCACATGATCGCTGCCGAGGGTCACGGCTGAGCCGCGTATGCCTTTGCAGCGTTTCCGGCAACGGCGAAAACGGCTTGTTTTCCAGTCAGTATCCTGATGGGTAATGAGAATGTGCCGAATGGACTGCGGTGCAATACCCGGCCATGCCATCTTCTCCGCCAGCCGTTCGTAGTTATAGCCGGCGTCGATCATGATGGCAGTCCCGCCGCCTGTCTTCAAGACGCTGTCTGCTCTTTTCTCACATTTTTTCGTCAAATACCGCCGCAGGAAAAAGCAAAAACACACGTCCGGCCCAGTCAGGCCGGACGTGCGTATATTCTCAGGCCTCACAGGAAGCGAGACCCGGTCAAAGCGCGGTCCCCTTCTTCGGTACGAACAAGCCATGCATATCGGCACACTCCAGCTCCAGCAATGCTTTCTTCCTTTGGATGCCACCGCCATAGCCGGTAAGGCTGCCGTTTGTACCCACCACACGGTGGCACGGGATCATGAGGGAGATCGGGTTATGCCCCACCGCGCCGCCTACCGCCTGCGCGGACATTTTGGCCAGCCCCTGCTGGCGAGCCGCTTCAGCAGCGATCTCTCCGTAGGTCATGGTCTTTCCATACGGTATCGTCAGCATGATGTCACAGATACGCTTACGGAACGGTGTGGTATCATAGCGCAGCGGCGGCAGAAACCCCGGTTCCTTGCCGGAAAAGTAGATATCCATCCAACGACCGGCCTCTGCAAACAGCGGGTGTTCCCTTTGTGCAGTCACTTCTGGCAGAACGCTACCAAAATACCTCTGCCCGTTGAACCATAGACCAACGATCGCCTCATCGTCGCAGGCCAGCGTGATCCTACCCAGCGGCGACATATACTCGGATGTCCAGATCATCTCTTTCCCTCCAATCTCTTTTTCGGCTTATGATCTTTCAACTCCGGGATCGCTCCGCCGGCCACTGCCCACAGATACAGGCTCGCCACGCTGCCATACGGGCTAAACCGACGGCGGTACATCTCAAACCGCTTACGGTCAATGCTGCGGTGGTGATAGAGCATCCGCAGTCCGCGCTGAATAGCCAGATCGTCGTAACTAAACACATCGGGCCGCTGCATACAGAACAGCAGGATCATCTCCGCTGTCCAGATGCCAACACCCTTCAGACTGCTCAGTTCGCGGATCACCTCCCCGTCCGTTTTCTGCCATATGCCGTCCAGATCAAACGCACCGTCCCGGGCTTTTTGCGCCAGATCTGTGATGTATTCCGCCTTACGGAAGGTCATACCCAGGGCTTGCAGTTCAGGGACTCCCGCCGCAAGGATGCTCTCCGCGTTCACCTCACCCAGCGCATCCCGCATCCGCTGCCAGATGGTCGCCTGCGCCTTAGTCGATATCTGCTGGCCGATGATATGATGGACAATGGCAGAGAACAAGTCCGTATCCACGGCACGGTCGATATATCCAATACGGTCAATGACTTCACCAAGCCGCCTGTCTTTCTGCCGCAGATAAGAAAGCTCTGTTTCCCCGTATTCGAAATACACCACTGTCACCGTCCTTTCATCTTCACATACAGGCAGGCACCGCCGCTAAACACCGTGAGACTATGATCGGATACAGTTCCCATAGTGCGGGCTGCGCTCTGACACAGAGTATACCATCCGCCCCCGCTGTTTGCAACCACCGGTCCAGTTATCGTCAAGCCCACCTCAAACGATACGTTGGTTTCACGTTTTCCTGTCGGCTGCCTATCGACAACATACGCTTCGGTCAGCCGGAGACACCGATGTACTTGAGGCCATTCTTATCTCACCGTAAGAAAATACATCCTTATGAACGGAAACGGTTGATGCGTCTGGCTTTGTGCCAGACGCATCTATACCGGTAATTCTTTATGGTACGCCCGACTGGATTCGAACCAGCGGCCTACAGAGTCGGAGTTATCAGGCCGTCAAGCCGCAAACCGTTGCGGCCCAAGGGTACGGTGGGTATTGCACAAATTTGCGTTAATTTGCAAGAAAAGCCGGGAGGTCTTATGGGACAAGCCCTCCCGGCTTTTTCGCGGTAGTAGTCAAATAGCAGTCCGAGCACTTCACAGGTCATGCGGCTCAGATGCAGCGGCTCCCGTTTTCAGCACACACGAACCGCATACTTCACACGATTCCCGTACTGTGTCGATTTGAGCAGTCCCAGTTTTTCAAACTTCAACACAAAGCTGCGGATCGTCGCGTAAGCGGCGTTCCCGAAGTCCTTTTCCAACTGCTTGGTGGAAAACTCCGCGTCGCCGTAAGCGGACAGAACAAACTCCCACAGTGCTTTCTCCTTCTCAGTGACCTGTCCGTGGGACAGGGCGGTCTGAAACGCCTCGGTCGTCTGTGCGGTCGGAAGCACCCAATTCAGCTTATGATAGCGGAGTGTACCCTGAATTGCAAGGTCGAAATCAGGTCTTTGATAATTTTCAATGTATCGCCTTACTGCCTTTTTCCGGACGATGAAAACCGGAAGTTCTCCGTCTACTATATGGAGCTGGCTCCCGGCAGCCATTGGCAGTCGGAGCCGCATCTGCGGGGTACCACCGAGTTTGTCACCCTTTTCGCCGGTGCAATCGAAATCACGGCTGATCAGAAGGACATTGTCGTTCAGGCGGGCGAAAGCGTCCGCTTTCAGGGCGACACCGCCCACACCTACCGCAACATCTCCGACCAAACCACCATTCTGCACATGATCCTGTATAACCCGTAAAAAGGCGCGAGCCGCTGTATTGCAGCGGCTCACGCCTTTTCTTTCAGTTATCCAACTCCGCCTCATGCTTGAGGATCGCGCCGGTGGCCGCGTTGATCTCGTAGCTGTACTCCATGCCGCCGAATTTGAACTCGACCTCATAGACGAGCGTGCCGTCCTCGTCGTCCAGTTCGATCTCCATGTCATACGCCTTGTTCTCGCTCACGCCCGCGTGGTTCAGGGCGATGGACTTCGCCTTGGCGTGACCGATGTCGCCGGTGGGCGCAGTAGGCTTTGCCGTCTCGTCCCCTACAGGGGCCGTGGTCAGCAAGTCCTTCTGCCCGCTGAGCACCTTCCCCGTGTAGGCGTCCACCAGATACTCAAACTCACCCCATGCTGTGTGCAGCTCCACCTCGTAGTGCGCGGGGAATTCGTCCAGCTCGGAATCGACCTCCGCCGTGACGGAGTCCAACGCCGTTGTCCCGGCATACTGCTCCGCGGCGTAAGCGGCGGCATCCTTGCCGATGGGCATGGCGGGCGCGCCCGCTTCCGCAAGGTCCTTCAGCTCCTCCACCGAGAGCTTCGCCAGCGCGTCAAATTTCAAAGCGGGGTTCAGCGCAAGCACACGGTTCACCAGCGCCGCCTTGCCGGAGGAAATGTTGTTTTCCCGGGCCTGCTGCTCCCGCGCCGCGTCCTGCGTCAGCGTCTGCGTCAGGACGGCGGCCTTCGCCTCGCTGGTCTGCAGCACGCCGTCCACGGCGCTGGTCAACTCACGCTGGAGCTTTTCCGCACGAGCGGTATCCTTGTCCTCCACCGAGATCATGATGGCGGAGGAAATGCTGTTCAGATAGCCGTTCCGCACCAGGCTGCCTACAATGGCGTTTACCGCCACGTCCAGCTTCGCACCCTTCAGGTCTGCACCGTCGCCCATATCCGCAAGGATGGCCTTCGCATCCTCGTTGAGCGGTGTGCAGACCAGCACCTTTTCGCTCTTGCTGACCTTCAGCTCGATGCTGGGGTTTACGTCCAGCGACACCACGGACGCCACCGCGTGTGCCTGCTGATAGAATATCCCTCCGCCGCCCAGCAGCATCACCGCAAGGCAGGCCGCCGCCAGCGTCGTCCACCGTTTCTTTGTCGTTTTCTTCGTCGTCATGGGGATCACCGTTCCTTTCCGCTCATCACAGCGGGAGAGAACGCCGTTCACGTCGTCCGGCGCAGTCTTTTCAAGCGCCGCAGCCAGCCTCTGCTCCATTTTTTCATTGGTCATCGGGCGTCATCTCCTTCCAGACAGCTTCGCATCTTCTTCAATGCTCTGTGATATTTCGACAGGACGGTGGGAAGCGGCAGCTCCAGCAGCGCCGCGATCTCCCGGTGCTTCATACCCGTGACCGCGTGGAGCAGCACGATGCGCCGCTCCTCGTCGCCAAGGTTTGCCAGCGCGTGCTGCAAGAGGACGCGCTCGTCCGCATCCAGCCCGCACTCCTGCGCGGGAATGGCGTCCCATTCCTCGTCCGAGAGCGCGGTGCGGCGTTCCTCCCGCCGCAGGCGCATCAGGCACAGATTGCGGCACACGGCCAGCAGCCATCCCATCGGCGAGCCGGTGGGGCGGTACTGCGCCGCGCAGTCCCACACCTGCACATAGACATCCTGCGTGAGATCCTGCGCGTCCTGCGCGTTTTTGAGATAGGAAAGCGCAAGACCGTACACCGCTGTGCGCGTGCGCTGATACAGCTCCGCCAAGGCGTCGCGGTCATTCCCGGCAATGCACCGCAGCAGCCGCTGCAGCTCGTGTCGATCCTCTGCCGGCGCATATTCGGTTGTCATCAGCATACTGAGCATGGGCGTTTTCTCCTGTCATCCGTGTAATGCACGGAAAGGGCGTTTTATTGCATTTGGACTTAAAAACTTTTTTGATCAAGCTCCGCTGAGCACCTCGTAAACGCGGGCCTACGCTGCTGTCTCATAGATAAAGCGAGCTGTCAGCTCCCGTTCCCCCCCACCACGTCCTCTGCGGCGTTGTGTCATGCCCTACGCTGACCGCCGCCTGCGGCGTGGGCAGCGGCACCGGCCGCAGCAAGAAGGAGGCGGAGCAGTCCGCCGCCCGCAGCGCCCCGGAGCAACTGAAGAAGAGAGAAAAAAGAACATGCCCGCACGGGACGGCAAGGGATGCTGGAGATATGACGTAGGATGCGCTCAGCTGGATTCCAAGTCACACAATAGTCATCAAACCAAAGCGGAACTTTTATCACCTACCGCATATAAAAACCGTCTCAAGCGATATGCTTAAGACGGTTTTTGGTACGCCCGACTGGATTCGAACCAGCGGCCTTTAGAGTCGGAGTCTAACGCTCTATCCATCTGAGCTACGGGCGCATATCATATTCTGTTTTATCAACTTACAGCCCCATTACTATACCACCTTCCCGGCACAAAGTAAAGAAAATTTTTTCTTCCGACTTTGTTAAAAAAGTTGACAACTTGGCAGACTTGTTGTAGAATAACCACAATACATCGAGCGCTGTGCGCCGCATTCCACACAAAAGAAGGTTTTTCTATGAAGAAGCAAAAAATCTCCGATGCTGTCATTCATCGTCTTCCCCGGTACTATCGGTATCTGGACGATCTGTACAACAAAGGCGTGGTGCGTATCAGCTCCAACTCTCTGGGCGCCAAGATGGACATCACCGCCTCCCAGATTCGGCAGGACCTGAGCTGCTTTGGTGAGTTCGGCCAGCAGGGCTACGGCTACAATGTGGCCGAGCTGCGTGCGGAGATCGGCCACATCCTGGGTATAGACAGCGGCCACCGCATCATTGTGATCGGTGTGGGCCATCTGGGTCACGCCCTGCTGCAGAATTTTGATTTTGATAAGGTCGGTTTCCGGATCGACTCCGCTTTTGATGTCTCCCCCGCGCTGATCGGCACGGAGATCCGCGGTGTCTCGGTCCACTCGATGGATGAGCTGGAGGAATATGTCGCCAACTATCACCCCAACGTGGCGGTCCTGACCGTCCCGCAGAATGTAGCCCAGCCGCTGGCGGACCGTTTGATCGGTCTGGGTGTGCGCGGCTTCTGGAATTTTACCAATGTGGAGCTCTCCACCAAGGAGGACGGCGTTTTCTTCGAGGACATCCACTTTGTGGACACCCTGCTGACGCTCAGCTATCGCATCTCGCAGCTCTGAGGCGCACACTTTACCGCAGCCGGCATACTATGAGAATGAGACCGATGTGGCGGTCAAATTTTCATAGGAGGTTACGGTATGTGTAATCAGAATTCCTGCTTTGGCTGCTGCTGGATCATCATCGCCATCATCCTGCTGTTCCTGTTCTGCGGCAACGGCTGCGGCAATGGCTGCGGCTGCGGCGGCAATAACGGCGGCTGCGGGTGCAGCTGCTGAGGATCTACCGCGCATTACGCGTCCCCGCCGCAAGGCGGGGACGTCTTTTTTCGCAGGCCGCTCTGCGATACAACCAAACATCGATAAAAACAATGCGGACAAGCACCGCTTTTGACCGAGAGGAGGCCCGATCATGGATATTTCCCCCCTGCGCGGCTACTACGCGACGCATACGCCCACGCTGATGGGCGAGAGAGGCGGCTCCGCCGTGCTGGTCCCCCTGGTCCGTCAGGACGGCGAATACTGCCTGCTGTACGAGATACGCTCCGCCAGCGTCCGGCAGCCGGGTGAGGTGTGCTTCCCCGGCGGCAAGCGCGAGGCGGGGGAAACGGCCATCCAGTGCGCCCTGCGGGAGACCTGGGAGGAGCTTGGCATCCCGGAAAGCGCCGTGACCGTGATCGGCGAAATGGACTTCATCCACATCCGTGCGGGCAGCCTGCTCCGGCCGGTGCTGGGCGAGGTGGACCCTGCGGCACTGGCAGCAATGCGCCCCGCGCCGGAGGAGGTAGCCGGCACCTTCCTGCTGCCCCTTCGGGAGTTGAAGGCGCATCCGCCGGAGGTCTACCTGTACCGGCAGCCAGTGGAGGCCCCGGATTTCCCCTATGCGGACGCCGGCGTCCCTGCGGACTACCCCTGGCGTCCCTGGCGGCTGGAGGTCCCGGTGTATCACGGCCTGCCTTACCACCTGTGGGGCATCACCGCCCGCATTACTATGGATCTGCTCGCACATCTGTAAAAAGATCCCCCGGCGATATACATCGCCGGGGGACCTTTTTACAGCACGCCAAAATGCTCCAGAATGATCTTCACACCTATCAGAATCAGGATAGTGCCTCCCACGAATTCAGCCTTATTCTTGTACTTTGCGCCGAACACATTGCCCACATACACACCGCCCAGGGAGATCAGGAACGTGATGCAGCCGATAAGACAGACGGCCAGCCAGATGGACACGGACAGCTCCACCATGGAGAACGTGACGCCCACGGCCAGGGCGTCAATGCTGGTGGCCACGGCCAGCACCAGCAGCTCCTTGTGCTTCACCTGCCCGTCGGAGGGCTGCTCGTCCTCCTCTTCCTCAGCGCGGCTCTCGCGAATCATATTCCCGCCGATCCATGCCAGAAGCGCGAAGGCGATCCAGGGCGCGAACCGGGTCACATAATGGGCAAACTGGGAACCCAGCAGCCAGCCCAGCGCGGGCATGACCGCCTGAAATACGCCGAAATACAGGGCGATGAGAAACGCGCTCCTCTTATGCACCTTGTCCGGCATGGCCAGTCCCTTGCATATCGCCACGGCAAAGGCATCCATACTCAAACCGATGCCGATCAGGAATATCTCCAGCAATGTCATACGGACACTCTCCTCACAAAACCACCGGCACAGGGTGATCGATATACATGGCGTCCGGCGCAACACGGCAGCTGTAAGCGGCAATGCTGACCCCCGCCTCGCGCGCCTGCCGCAGGGCCGCGCCGAATGCGGGATGTGTATCATCGTTGGGCGCAAAATCAACGACCTCCGCCATCTGGATGACGAAGAAGGCCGTAGCCCGGCAGCCCTGCTCCACAGCGCGTATCAATTCATGCACGTGCTTCACGCCCCGCTCCGTAGGTGCATCCGGGAAGCGGGCGTGGCCGCCCTGCTCCAGCGTGACCCCCTTCACCTCCACCAGGTGCAGCCCGTCGGGCCGCGTCAAGCAGAAATCAAGCCGCGACTCGCCAAAGCGAAACTCCGGCCGGATGCTCTCGGCCTGCGGGTCGAAGGTCCGTGCAAACTCCGCAAACGCCCGGTTCGGTGCCTGGGCGTCCATATTGATCAGCCTGCCGCCCTTATTCACCGCGACAAGATCGTAGGGTGTCCTACGCCCCGGCGTGACACCCGGCACCAGATACACCTCAGCCCCCGGTACCAGCAGTTCACGACAGCGTCCGGTGTTCTTCACATGGCAGACCGTCTCGGCGCCGTCCAGCTCCACCAGCGCAATGAAGCGATTGGGGCGCGAGAGAAAGCGGCCCTGCACCACATTTTCGTACCGCATAGCCGCGCCTCCCCTGCTTTCGGAATAGAAACACAGTATAGCACAGACAATAGTGGATGGAAAGTATTTTCTTCCAAGGAAAGGTCGTTTCCCTGTGGTTTGTGTATTCCGTCAATGAACCAAAAAATTTTTTAGGACTTCTCACAATTTTGTAGTTTTAGCCGTTTTCGGATTGCATTACTACCAAATGTTTGGTACAATGTGGGTAATCTATATTAGTATGGGAGGAGATCCAAACCATGCCTGAATATTCCAACCTGTTCGTCGTGCTGATGGGCCTGGGAACGGTGTTTGCCGGGCTGCTGTGCATCATACTGCTGGTCACACTGATGAGCTGGGTATGTGCCCGCACCTCCGCGCCCAAGACCGTGCCCCAGATGCCGGCGGCTCCCGCCGCCATGCCCGCACCTGGCGCCGTCACCCCCGCGATGATGGCCGCCGTAGCCGCTGCCATCGCCGAGGACATGGGGACCGATGTCTCCGCCATCCGTATCGTATCCATGAAGAAAGTGTAATGTGTGAGGAGGATTTCACCATGAAAAAGTACAGAGTCAATGTCAACGGTACCGTGTATGAAGTCGAGCTGGAGGAGATCACCGGCGCAGCTCCCGCTGCCTCCGCGGCCGCCCCTGCGGCTGGCCCCCCCCCCCCCGCCGCAGCCCCTGCCGGCGGCGAAAAGGTCTGCGCTCCCATGCCCGGCAACATTCTGGCGGTGAACGTGTCCAACGGCAGCGCCGTCAAGAAGGGCGACGTGCTGATGATCCTGGAGGCCATGAAGATGGAGAACGAGATCATGGCTCCCTGCGACGGCACCGTTACCTCCGTGTCTGTGACCAAGGGCGCCGCCGTGGAGTCCGGCGCGCTGCTGTGCACCATCGGCTGACGCCGGAGGACTGCACATGGAAGCTATTGCCAATTTCTTTACAAGCACCGGCTTTTACCAGTTTTTCCAGGGCGACAACTGGAAGAGTGCCATTATGCTGGTCATTGCCGTTGTGCTGCTGTTTCTGGGTATCGCCAAGAAGTTTGAGCCGCTGCTGCTGGTACCCATCGCATTCGGTATGCTGGTGACGAACCTGCCCGGCGCGGAGATGTTCCACGAGATCCTGTTCGCCGGCGGTCATGTCCACTGGGACCTGTTCGGCGGCGAGCCCATCACGGCACAGTTCCTCTCGGAAATGCTGGCAAACGGCGTATCTGCCGATATGCTCCAGCCTTACGCCGACTCCCTGATGACGGCGGCGCAGAGTACGTTCGACCCCGGTGTGCTCGATAACCTGATGGCACAGCTTGCCGCCAGCGGCTCCGAGGCCGTGGGCACGCTGTCCAACCAGCTGGACGCCCTGGTAACTGCCGAGCAGTACCTCGCCTCCTATGGCATGACCCTCAGTAATGTCACTGTCAGCGTCGGTCTGATCGATGTGCTGTACCTGGGTATCAAGCTGGGCATCTATCCCTGCCTTATTTTCATGGGCGTGGGCGCCATGACCGACTTTGGCCCCCTGATCGCCAACCCCAAGAGCCTGCTGCTGGGCGCTGCGGCCCAGCTGGGCATCTTCCTGACCTATGTGGGCTGCCGCCTCATGGGCTTCACCGGTGCCGAGGCGTCCTCCGTGGGCATCATCGGCGGCGCGGACGGCCCCATGGCCATCTTCGTCACCGCCATGCTGGCCCCGGCCCTGCTGGGCCCCATCGCCGTGTCGGCGTATTCCTACATGGCCCTGGTGCCCGTCATCCAGCCGCCCATTATGAAGGCGCTGACCACCAAGGAGGAGCGCCAGATCGTCATGAAGCCCCTGCGTGAGGTCAGCAAAAAGGAAAAGATCTTCTTCCCCATCGTGGTCACGGTGTTCGTGGCCCTGCTGGTCCCCTCCGCCGCGCCGCTGATCGCCTGCCTGATGCTGGGCAACCTGGCCAAGGAGTGCGGCGTGCTGGATCGCCTCAGCAAGACCATGCAGAACGAGCTGATGAACATCGTCACCATCTTCCTGGGTATCAGCGTAGGCGCCACCGCTACCGGCGCTACCTTCCTCAGCCCCAAGACTCTGGCTATCATGGGCATGGGCGTGGTGGCCTTCGGCTTCGGCACCGCCGGCGGCGTCCTGCTGGCCAAGTTCATGAACCTGTTCCTCAAGGAGAAGATCAATCCCCTCATCGGCTCTGCCGGTGTGTCCGCCGTACCTATGGCCGCCCGTGTCAGCCAGAAGGTCGGCCAGGCGGAAAACCCCGGCAACTTCCTGCTGATGCACGCCATGGGCCCCAACGTGGCCGGCGTCATCGGCTCGGCCATCGCCGCGGGCGTGCTGATCTCCCTGTTCGGTTAATAGGAGGTAACTATGGAATTTCTGTCTAACAAGCCCCTGCTCATCACCGATACCATCCTCCGCGATGCCCACCAGTCCCAGGCGGCCACCCGCATGACCATCGAGGATATGCTGCCCGCACTGGAGCAGCTGGACGCCATCGGCTACTACTCTCTGGAGTGCTGGGGCGGCGCCACCTTCGACGCCTGTATGCGCTTTTTGAACGAGGATCCGTGGGAGCGCCTGCGTACCATCCGCAAGCATGTGAAGAACACGAAGCTGCAAATGCTCTTCCGTGGCCAGAATATCTTGGGCTACAAGCACTATGCCGACGATGTGGTGGACGCCTTCTGCGCCAAGTCCATCGAAAACGGTATCGACATCATCCGCATTTTCGACGCGCTGAACGACGTGCGCAACCTGGAGCAGGCCATCAAGTCCACCAAGAAGTACGGCGGACAGGTAGAGGCCACCCTCAGCTACACCATCTCCCCCATCCACAGCGAGGCCTACTTCGTCAAGCTGGCCAAGGAACTGGAGGACATGGGCGCCGACGCCATCTGCATCAAGGACATGGCCAACCTGCTGCTGCCCATGGAGGCCTACTCTCTGGTCAAGGCACTGAAGGAGACGGTCTCCGTCCCCATCCACCTGCATACCCACAACACCTCCGGCACCGGCGACATGACGCTGCTGATGGCGGCCTACGCCGGCGTGGACATTGTGGACACCGCTCTCTCCCCCATGGCCAACGGCACCAGCCAGCCCGCCACCGAATCTCTGGTGGCCACACTGCAGGGCACCGTCCGCGACACCGGCCTGAGCCTGGAAAAGATGTCCGATGCCGCCGTCCACTTCCGCAAGGTGGCCCAGCGGCTGCAGGATGCCGGTATCCTGGACCCCAAGGTCCTCCGCGTGGACACCAACACCCTGCTGTATCAGGTGCCCGGCGGCATGCTCTCCAACCTGATCTCCCAGCTGAAGCAGGCTGGCAAAGAGGATAAATACTATGACGTACTAGCAGAGATCCCCCGCGTCCGCAAGGACTTCGGCTATCCCCCGCTGGTAACGCCCTCCTCTCAGATCGTGGGCACCCAGGCCGTGATGAACGTCATCATGGGCGAGCGCTACAAGACGTTCCCCAAGGAGTCCCGCGCCATGCTCAAGGGTGAATACGGCAAGCTGCCCGGCGAGGTCAACGAGGAGGTCCGCGCCAAGGCGGGCATCGCCCCTGAGGATGTCATCACCTGTCGTCCCGCCGATTTGCTGGAGCCGGAGCTGGAGAAGTACCGCGAGGAGTTCAAGAGTCTGGCCAAGTCCGACGAGGATGTGCTGAGCCTGGCACTGTTCCCCCAGGTGGCGCCCAAGTTCATCGAAAAGCGTGACCACCCCGCTGCCGAGGCGCCCGCAGCTCCCGCGGCCGCCCCCGCCAAGCC
>ENA-ORRA01000919-ORRA01000919.1-human-gut-metagenome-genome-assembly--contig:-NODE-919-length-22998-cov-4.161356_pt1 | contig 22998 bp, 10 predicted proteins | sample MGYA00242169_ERZ509122 | MGnify/ENA primary metagenome ERZ509122 (study PRJEB26280, sample SAMEA2338650) | human gut metagenome | biome: human gut; feature: human-associated habitat; material: faeces...
GTGGCGGTAATTATTAAAACACAGGTACAGTTAAGGTCCATCAGGTATTCGTTTTTTGTAATGAAGTCGTTGATAAAAGAAGTATATGCCAGACCATATTCCACAATTAATGATTACATTTGTGCGTATAGATTGTGATTGAGTCTGAATAAGATAGTTCAATATGGAACCTTCCTTGTCGTTTTGATTCTTGTCGTGGCATGCAATCAAGACAAAAGGAAGGAAGTAGCGGTGCAAAGTGTCACCAACAAATGAATAATGAAATATAATTTCAATTTGCAATGAAGAAAAGAATAACGATTGGGACGCTTACCCTCTTATCTCTCATGGGAATGTTCGGCTGTAAGCAGCAGGAAACGGTCGAGGCACTTATGACTCTTGATGTAAAAGCCGATTATCCGGAAAAGGAATGGGTTGTTCAAGACTTTTTGGATGTGGAATACATCCCGTTGGAAACGAACGACGAGTTTATCACCCAAGGCAGTGTCAAGGCGATAGGAAAGCGGTTCGTGCTGGTGACGAATCTGCTCAACGATGGCAATATCTTCGTTTTTGACAGAAAGACAGGCAAGGCGGTCAGGAAAATCAATCGGAAGGGACAGGGAGCCGAGGAGTATGCTTTTATCAACGGGATCATCCTGGATGAGGAAAAAGACGAGATGTTTGTCAATAGTGCTTCGAACAAGAAGATATTCGTCTATGACTTGCAAGGGAATTTCAAGCGGAGTTTCCAGCATGCCGAGGGCGCGCAGTATCTGGATGTGTTCGATTATGACGCCGACAATCTGATCTGCTACGATATGTCTGCTTCTTATAAGGACGGGCAGAAAAGGGATAAGGAGTTTTACCATGCACTCATATCGAAGCAGGACGGAAGTGTCACCCGGGCAATTCCGCTTCCTTTTGACATTATCAAGGCTCCGTTTGTTCAAAAGGGGGATATGGTTGCTGTCGCTTCCGTTCGCTCTATCACGCCTGACCAGGGAAACTGGCTGCTTGCCGATACCTCTTCCGATACGGTGTATCGCTATATTCCCGGAAAAGACAAATTAATCCCGTTCATCGTAAAAAAGCCGGCGGAAAATCCGGATATGTTCCTTACGATGGGGGTGAACACTGGTCGTTATTGTTTCATGCAAACCATTGGAAAAGAGTTTAATTTTGAAAAAGGAAGGGGTTTCCCGACTACGGACTTGATGTACGACAGCCGTGAAAAGGCTGTATTCAAGCCGATAGTGCTCAATGCTAATTATACGACCCGGAAAAGGTTGGACTTGATATCCCGTCTCGGAAACGAGGAAGTGGCCGCCTATGAGACCCTTTCTGCCGACCGGCTGGTTGAGGCCTACGGGAAAGGTGAGTTGAAAGGCGGGTTGAAAGAGATTGCGGCCGGTTTGGACGAAGAATCGAATCCCGTGTTGATGTTGGTCAAGCATAAGAGATAGAACCGGAAGGAAATAAAATCCCCCCGTACTCTTACAAGCGAGCCGGGGGATTTTCAGTTTGGCATTTTTATTATAGGGAGTTGTTTTAAGTTATCATGCCCAGCCGTTCAACATTCCATAGAAGTACATGGGTTTCAGGAAATAAACCTTCACCAGCCATGCGGCCCATTGCTCTTTCGATGTGTCCAGCAACGTGAACGGGAACGAGTTTTGCGCCTCTTTCTTATAGTTGAACTCACACAAGAGAACATGCCCGTAGTCCGTCACGATCGGGCAGGCGGCATATCCGTCGTATTTCTCTGCCGGTTCTTTGCCTTCCATCAGCGAGATCAGGTTCTTTGCTGCGATCGGCACTTGCTTGCGGATTGCTGCGGATGTTTTGCTGGTCGGGATTCCGGCTACGTCTCCTAGGGAAACGATATTCGGATATGTTTTGTGTACCAGTGTCTCTTTGTCTACCATAACCCAAGCATCGGCAGCCAGTTTACCTTCCGTCCAGCCCAGTCCGGCTTCTCTTACAAAATCGGGGGCCGACATCGGCGGCGTGAAATGCAGAAAATCATAATCTTCTACAAACGGAGTGTAGACTTTCTGATCGCCCACTGTTTCGATCTTCTCGAAATGAACCTGCTTGGCAGTCGTATCCACACCTTTCACTCGTACATTCAGGTTGATAGGAATGTTACGCTCTTTGTAGATTTCCAACAAGCGGGGAGTGAAAAACGGGACATCATACAGCTCTTTGGATGCTGTGTAAAAATTCAGATCTACCGTTTCGCGTGTACCCTGTTTGCGGGTATAGTGTTCTGTCAACAAACAGATTTTCTTGGGAGCACCTCCGCATTTGTGCTTGGTATAAGTATCAGTGTAGATTCCACGTCCACCCGTCTTGGAGAATTCCTGTATGGCTTTCCAAGTCTTTTGTGCACCTTCGAAATCATAGATGCTGTGGGCGTTCCCTTGTCCAAGTGTCGCTTGCGTGATACCTTCTACCTTTTTCCAGTTGATTTGGATTCCGGGAGTCAGGACCAGGAAGTCGTAGGCGATCTTTCCGTTATTTTTAGTCGTTACCTGATTCCATACGGGATCGACGGCAGCAACAGAATCTTTAATCCATTTGATGTCACTGGGTATGCAGTCCTCCTGCTTTCTCCAGACGTCATCCGGTTGATATACACCCGATGCGATCAAGGTGAAACCCGGCTGATAAAACTGACGGTCACTGGGATCGATCAAAGTGATATCCGGCTTGTCCAGCCAACTCTTTAAACGGGCAGCCATACTGATACCGGCAGCACCTCCGCCGATAATTACAATTTTACCTTTGGCTTTGCTTGAAAATGCTTTTGCCTTTTGGGTACTTGCTGCAGTCAGTAAACCGGCCATTGCCATCAGTTTGAAAAAGTGGCGGCGGTCGATACCTTTCTTCTCGAACGCCTTTAATTGATCTTCCAGTTCGTGTTTCATCATGTATGAAAATTAGATTTTGATCGCAAAGAAAGGATAATCCGCAGGAGCGTACAAAGAAAGGACTACTACATGGCTTGCGCAAGTGCTTTGAGTAGAAAGAAATACTACAACATTACTTTCTCATGTCTTTTTATGATGCATTTAATTATCTGATATGTAATAGTATATAAGATGTGAAAATCTGAGAAAATATTTTCAGAAATTCATTAGGAAATCGACGAGATTCGTATCTCCTTCCAGCTCCAAACGCTTCCTTAGACGGTATCGGCGCAGCTCTATTGCCCGTACGGATACGTTCATGAGGGATGCTATTTCCTTTGTGGAGAGATTCATGCGGAGCAAGCAACAGATGCGGAGATCGCCTGTCGTGAGATCGCTGTATCGCTGTCTGAGGCGGTCCATGAAATTTTGGTGCGTGCTGTTGAAATAGCTTTCGAACAGTACCCAGTCCGCCTGGTTGTTCAAAGTCTCTTCCATCAGAGTCTTCATGCGGATGTAGAGTTTGTTCGGATAACGTTCGCCTAGCGTTTCTTTTTGTTTTTCCAGTTCTTCCAACAGGCTTTGGATGGCCTGGTTGCGTTTGACGAGGGCTGTTGTCTGAAGTGTCAGTTCGTTGTTCTTGTTTTGCAGTTCGGCTTCGAGCATCCGGTTTTTTATGACCTGCATCTGCTGTTGCTCGGCTTGCCGTTCGGCTTCGGCTTTTTCCTGTTCTTCCTTATGCAGGTTCTTCAGGTTGTAGCGGAGCACGGCCTGCACGAGAAACCAGACGAGTGTGATATAGACCAGCCATGCCCATACGGTATTATACCAGGGAGGGCGGACTTCGATGGGCAGTGTGAGTTCGGGATAGGGACCCTTGATGACGTATTTGCGGACTTTCAATTCATACCTCCCTTCCGGCAATTGCAGGAAAGTGATTTTCCCGTCGTGTTGCCAGGCTGACCAGTCTGAAGATACGCCTTCGATCTTGTAGCTGATCTGGTGGTTGGAGGTGAATATCGTGGTGCCTGCCCAGACATTGAACTCCTGGAAGTTGTGCGGGAGAGAAATGCGTTGCGTGTTGATCGGCAAGTGATGGATACCGGAAGCATCGACGTATTCGAGTCCCGAAACTTTCAGGGGAGTGCTGCCCAGGCTATTACCGATCAGTTCTCGGATATTGACCAATAAAGCCCCTTGCATGGCAGAGACCAAGACCAGGGAGTCGTTCAAAGGGATGATCCGTTTGCCTCTCGTCACGAGGTTCATATTGTAATTGTCGAAGAGCAGGCGGCATTTCAATGTTCCGATGCCGTCCGCTACGTGAAACAGTCCGGCTTCGTTTTCGACGGAAAGCCAGTAGAGGTTGTCACCGGCCGGATAAACATGTTCGGCATCGGCAAATACGCCCACTGCTTCCGTGTCCCTAAATAATTTCTTAACGGTCGGAGCGGGTTCTTTCTCGATCCTAAAGCAAAGTTGCGCTTCGGCTTTGCTTACGGGGATGAAAGGGCTTGTGGCTCCCAATGAGCGCTTGAAATAGCCGAGGTTGGTTTGGATATACAACTCTTCGCCATCCAATCCGGCATTCACCAGTTTGCCGATCTCGCTTCTTTTTCCTAACAAAGTGATCGGAGGATCGAAAGAAATTTGTGATAATCCGTTGTCGAGCGCCACCCAGATTTGCCGGGTGTCCTGTACGCAGATAAAGCGGACGATATTGTCCTGCAGCTGGTTCTGCAAAGACAGATGTTGCAGGATCGTACCGTCAGAGTCAGTGATATATAGTCCTTGTGTGAGGGTTCCGATGAAAAAGAGCGTTCCGTTGGCAGCGAAGGCACTCGGCTGTGCATCCTGTATTTCTTTCGGTAAAGTAAAAGGTATTTCAACAGGGGGTGGAGTGAAGCGGACTTCTGGCGGGATCGTGTCCAGCGGGTGATAGCGGAGGATTCCGTCTTTGTCGTATGTCCAGCTTCCCAACATCGTCTCGTTGCGGGTGTAGATCGTGTCGTTGTAGTTCGTTACGCCGGTCACCTCTTCCTGTCCCGGCAGCGAATATAGTTTCCATGTGTTGCCGTCGAAAGCAAGCAGGCCGGAATTGTTGGCGACATACAGCATACCGTCGGGTGTCAGCGAAAAGCCCCAGTTCTGGCAGCTCGCTTTATAATCGTCGACCGTATAGTTTTTTACGAATACATAAGGGATGGCTACTGACGCGCGCATGGCATGTGCCGTGAACAGAAAAGAAATGAGAATGGTCAGCAGTCTGTACATAAGTCTAAATGAATATAGGCACGGAAGTCTTAGAATTCCGTGCCTGAATGAGGTTACAAATATAATGAAATTCCTATTTACTTGTATTCCTGCCAGCTCTTAATCTGGATGTCTTTTTCGTCCATATTACAGAAAGCGCTGATGAAGGCACTTGCCAAGCGGGCGTTGGTGATCAATGGAATGTTGTGATCGATCGCTGCACGACGGATCTTATAGCCATTGGTCAGCTCGCGCTTGCTGTGGTCTTTCGGGATGTTGACAACCAGTTCGAACACGTGCTTGCTGAACATATCCATGATGTTCAGGTCGCCCTGTTCGTCCGGCCAGCAAACTGCTGTCGCAGAGATGCCGTTTTCATTCAAGAATTTAGCCGTTCCAGCCGTTCCGTAGATGTTGTAACCTTTGGCTGCCAGCATATGGCACGGTTCCAGCAGTTCAGCCTTGCTCTTGGCGGCACCGGAAGAAACCAGTACGTTCTTCTGCGGGATTCTATTTCCGACAGCGATCATGGCAGAAAGCAATGCTTCGTTGAAGTCGTCGCCGATGCAGCCTACTTCACCTGTAGAGCTCATATCTACGCCCAGTACAGGGTCGGCCTTATGCAGACGGGCGAATGAGAACTGCGAAGCCTTCACACCGATCCAGTCGATGTCGAATGCACTCTTGTCCGGTTTGGTGTAAGGAGCGTCAAGCATGATGCGGGTTGCCGTTTCGATAAAGTTGCGTTTCAGGACTTTTGATACGAACGGGAAACTGCGGGATGCACGCAGGTTACATTCGATAACCTTCACATCGTTGTTCTTGGCTAGGAACTGGATGTTGAACGGTCCGCTGATGTTCAACTCTTTGGCGATCATTTTGCTGACCTTCTTGATACGGCGGGCTGTTTCGAAGTAGATCTTCTGTGCCGGGAATACCAATGTCGCGTCACCGGAATGGACACCGGCAAACTCGATATGTTCGGAGATTGCGTACTCGACCACTTCGCCATTCATGGCTACCGCGTCGAATTCTATCTCTTTCGCCCCTTGCAGGAATTCGGAAACAACTACCGGATATTCTTTGGAAACCTTGGCTGCCAAGTTTAGGAATTCGATCATCTGCTCCTTACTGTGGCATACGTTCATGGCTGCGCCGGAAAGCACGTAAGACGGACGGATCAGGATTGGGAAACCGACCTTTGCGATAAAAGCGTCGATCTCTTCCATGCTGGTCAACTCGGCCCAACGTGGCTGGTCGATACCTAACGTATCCAGCATTGCGGAGAATTTGTGACGGTTTTCGGCACGGTCGATCGACAGTGGTGAAGTACCCAATACAGGTACGTTCTGGCGGTACAGCTTCATGGCCAGGTTGTTCGGTATCTGTCCACCTACGGAGACGATTACGCCCTTCGGCAGTTCTAAGTCCATGACATCGAGTACGCGTTCGAACGAAAGCTCGTCGAAGTACAGACGGTCGCACATGTCATAATCAGTGGAAACCGTTTCCGGGTTATAGTTGATCATGATGGATTTATAGCCTAACTTGCGGGCTGTCTGTGCGGCATTCACCGAACACCAGTCGAACTCAACGGAAGAACCGATGCGGTAAGCGCCCGATCCCAGAATCACGACGCTCTTGTCGTTCGGATAGTAAGAGATATCGTGCTGGCTGCCGTCGTATGTCATATACAGGTAGTTCGTCAGTTCGGGATGTTCCGATGCGATCGTATTGATGCGTTTTACACTCGGCAGGATACCTAATTTCTTACGCAGGTTGCGCACGCGGATATTTTCCTTTTCCATGTTGCCTTCCGGGTTTTCAACATAACGAGCAATCTGGAAGTCGGAGAATCCCAGGCGTTTTGCTTCCTTCAGCACATCTTCAGGCAGGTCTTCGATCTTATCGTAAGCAGACAATACTTTCGTATAGTCTACGATGTTTTTCAGTTTTTCCAGGAACCACGGAGTGATCTTGGACAGTTCGTGGATGCGGTCTACCGTGTAGCCTTTTTCAAGCGCTTTGGCCACGGCGAAGATACGGAGGTCGGTCGGGTTGGCCAGCGCGTCGTCCAGGTTATCGAATTCCACGTCGTTGTTGCCGACGAAACCGTGCATGCCCTGTCCGATCATACGTAGACCTTTCTGCATGATTTCCTCGAAGCTCTTGCCGATCGACATAATCTCTCCGACAGATTTCATACTCGAACCGATCTGGCGGCTTACACCGACAAACTTAGTCAAGTCCCAACGCGGGATCTTTACAATCATGTAATCTACTTCTGGTGCTTTGTAAGCGGAGTTGGGAGTTCCCATCTCACCGATTTCGTCAAGGCTGTAACCTAATGCCAGCTTGGCAGCCACGAATGCCAGCGGATAACCGCTCGCTTTGGATGCAAGTGCGGAAGAACGGCTTAGGCGGGCGTTTACTTCGATCACACGGTAATCGCAAGTATCGGAGTTGAATGCGTACTGGATGTTACATTCGCCGACGATACCTAAATGGCGGATCGTCTTGATCGAAAGTTCTTTCAATAGGTCCAGTTCTTTGTCTGTCAGTGAACAGGTAGGAGCGACAACGATACTTTCGCCCGTATGTACGCCTAACGGGTCTACATTTTCCATGCTTACAACCGTAAAGCAGTGGTCGTTCTTATCGCGGATTACTTCAAATTCAATTTCCTTCCAGCCTTTCAACGATTCTTCCACCAATACCTGGGGAGAATAGGCGAAAGCGCTTTCTGCCAGCGTACGCAGTTCTGCCTCGTCTTTGCAGATACCACTGCCCATACCGCCCAATGCGTATGCGGAACGGATCATGACTGGGAAGCCGATCTCGTAGGCTGCCTTCACGGCATCTTCCAGGTTTCCGACAGCGTGGCTAACCGGAGTTTTTACTGCTATCTCGTCAAGTTTTTTTACAAACAGGTCGCGGTCTTCCGTGTACATGATCGCTTCGACCGAAGTTCCCAGTACCTTTACACCATATTTGGCCAGTGTTCCGCTGGTATACAGTTCGGTTCCGCAGTTCAGGGCAGTCTGTCCGCCAAAAGCCAGCAGGATACCGTCCGGTTGTTCTTTTTTGATCACTTCTTCAACAAAGTAAGGAGTGATCGGCAGGAAATACACCTTGTCGGCTACCCCTTCTGATGTTTGAATGGTTGCAATGTTCGGATTGAGCAATACGGTGCTGATTCCTTCTTCTTTCAGCGCCTTCAGTGCTTGTGAACCAGAGTAGTCAAATTCTCCGGCTTGTCCGATCTTCAGGGCACCCGAGCCCAGAACAATCACCTTTTTGATACCACTTTTCGACATAGTAATTTGGGTTGTTTAATTTATTGATTTTATAGAATGTTATAATTGCCTTACGAGATCACAAGGTGCAAAAAAAATGCGTTAGTAAAAATAACTAACGCATCCTATATAACCAAATGATAATCCTTTAAAATAAAAAAATGAGCTTCATTGTCCGACATATAACCGGAAAAGTACGCTGGATTATCCTTATGTGCTTTCTGTGTCATGAAACTCTATCTTCAAAATTTCGGCAAAGATAAGGCTTATATTTCAAACATGCAAGAGATGGTGGTGCCCTCTTTCTGAAAAATACTTTTCAAGTTGACCGAAATGTCCGGAAGATAATTTTATTTTCCTATCTTTATCCCCATCAATCATTCAAATAATTCTGATATTATGAATAAGACACTTTATCTCATTTTTATTTGTCTCCTTCTATGTGCCGGCACCCGTCTTGTTGCCCAGACTTTTGATTATAACCGAGTGAGTGGCCATCCCCGCTTATTGATGAAGCAGGGTGAGGAGCAGCAGATACGAGAAAGCCTGAAAGATAACCCCGAAATGCAGCGCGTCTATAAGCAGATTGTCGGAGAAGCCGACCGGCTGTTGGTCTGTCCGACGTTAACGTATAAGAAAGAGGGACGTCGTTTGTTGGCCGTTTCCCGTGAGGCTTTGAAACGTATTTTTGACCTTTCGTTTGTATACCGGATGACCGGCGAAGATAAATACCGCTTGCGTGCCGAGCAGGAGATGGTGTCCGTCTGCTCTTTCGGCGACTGGAACCCGTCTCATTTCTTGGATGTCGGCGAGATGACGATGGCGGTTGCGATCGGTTATGACTGGCTGTTCGATAAGCTGTCTCCGGAGACAAGGAGAGTGGTACGTGAATCGATTCTTCAGAAAGGTTTTGCTCCGTCGAACGACAAACAATATAACTGGTTCCTGAAAGCAGAAAACAACTGGAACCAGGTTTGCAATACCGGGCTGGTATATGGAGCCCTTGCCCTTTTGGATTCGGATAGCAAAGAAGCGGCTGGCCTGCCGTTATTGAACGGGCTATGTCGTCTGTTCCTCTGTCGATGAAAGTGTACGCGCCTGACGGCAACTATCCGGAAGGGTATAATTATTGGGGATATGGGACGAGTTTCAATGTGATGCTAATCGCCGCTTTGGAATCGGCTCTCGGTTCGGATGGAGGACTGAGTGCGGTGGAGGGCTTTATGTCTTCGGCCCGGTTCATGCAGTATATGGCGGGAACGACCGGTCTTGCCTTCAATTTCAGTGATGCACGCGAAACGACTCAATCTTTCCCAGCCATGTTCTGGTATGCATCCAAATTAGGCGATCCTTCCTTGCTCTGGAACGAAAAAATATTCCTGACACGCGAGGATACGCATTTTACTGCGGAAGAAGAGCGTTTCCTGCCGATTATCCTGATCTATGGTTCCCGCTTCGATATGAAGGAAGTGACGCCTCCTGTCTCGAAAATCTGGACCGGACATGGAAAAGTGCCTGTAGCTCTGATCCGTACCGGATGGGATAAGGAAGAAGGTTTTTATGTCGGGATAAAAGGAGGAACGGCTTCGGCCAACCATGCTCATATGGATGCCGGATCATTTGTGTTTGAAGCTCAGGGAGTACGCTGGGCACAGGATTTGGGTATGCAGGAGTATTATTCGCTGGAAAAGAAGGGGGTACGCCTGTGGAATGGCAATCAGGACGGGCAACGTTGGGATGTCTTCCGTTATAATAATTTTGTGCATAATACGTTAACGGTGAACGGAGAGAAACACCAGGTAAAAGGAACGGTTCCGATTCTCGCCACTTATACGAAAGATGCACGGTTGGGAGCCAGCTTGGATATGACTTCTTTGTTCGGTAGTAATCTGAAGAAAGCGACACGCGAGGTCGTGCTTGTGAAGGAACGGTATTTGCAGGTAACGGATCAAGTACAGGCTGCCGGCCAACCAGCTTCTGTCCGGTGGACGATGGTCACCTCCGCCACTCCCAAACAACTCGATTCCCACACGATGGAATTGACGAAAGAAGGTAAGAAATTACATGTGATTATCGACAGTCCTTCGGCTGCCGTCTTTTCGGTGGTCGATAATGTTCCGTCTCACGGCTACGATGCTCCGAATCCCGGTTCTGTCCGGATTGTTTTTGATGTTGATGTGAAAGCCGGTCGGAAGGAAACATTGAAAGTGCGGCTGGTTCCGGTTGTGGAATAATACATGAATGTACCGATATGCCGGGGTACGACAATACCGGTGAATGGGCATATCGGTATGCTTCAATTCCTATTTGTTATTTGCCGAAGTTCGAGTTCCTGATGATTTGCAGCATTTCCTCTTTCATTTCCTTCGTTATGTTGTTTTGTGTACTGGGCTGGAAGGCGAGAAACCTCTTGGCTGCTTTATGGAATTTGTCCGGATGTAAAAAAGAGGGGTTTGTATACAATTTGGCGAGTAGGAAGTAGGTATATCCCTGTTCCGGTAAAATCCGGCTGATTTCCAGCAGGTAACTTTCCGCTTTCCGGTATTGCTTGATCGCCTTTTCGTTTTCTGCAATTGCATAGTATAGTTCGGGGGCTGCACTTAGTTTTAATGCCCTGTCCAACCATTTGATGGCAATATCGTGCTGTCCGGTCTTATAGAAACATTCTGCTCCCTCATATAGAAAATCTGTCCGGTGGTATAACTGGACAAACAGACCGGCATACCGGCTAGCTGCTTGTTCGTACTCCTGATTGTGATATAATTCCTGAAGCGTCTTCCATTCCCTATAGGTATAGTAGGTATCTTTCTGTCCGTAGAAAAGAATGCAGGTAAGAATGGCGGCGATGGCACTGATATACGGGATACTCCTCTGTGCTCGCTGCTTGTCATGTTTCGGATTGGTCACACATATGGCGGTCAGGAATAAGAGCAGAACCCAGTAGGTCGGGAGTTGGAGCGGATAGGAATAAAGGGCGAAGATTCCGAGTGCCAGAATTCCACCGGATGTTCCTATCTGTCTGTGTCTGATCCCATAATAAAGGGAAAATGCGAGCCAGAAGATAAAGAACAGCAACCCCGTAATACCTAACTCAAGTCCTATTTGCAGATATTCGTTGTATGCATACTGGGGACAGGTTGCGGTTTGTTTTTCTTTGGAAGAAGCGGTATCGGTTTCAAAATAGGCAGATTGTTCCTTTGCGTATGTGGCTGGGAAGCCGCCTATACCTATGCCGGTTACCGGATGTTCCATGATGGCCTGGGTCGTGATATTCCAGATCAAAAGCCGGCGATCTCCGGCCTGGGCTTTTTGGATATTCCCGACCAAAATGACTGCCGTGATCGCAACAAACAGGATAATCGAAGAGATGGCAAACAGCTGGATGTGTTTCTGTATGGCTTCTTTCGTCTGTTTCCATCCGATCAGCCTCATCCAGCAAACCCAGATTCCGGAAAGGAGGGCTGCAAGCCATACGGGTTGGTCTGTTTTGAATATTAAGGTAGTGATAATCAAAGTAGATCCGAGAATGGAAAAATAGAACAGGAAAGTACGGGATTTCCACAAAGCGACCTTGTCGCAATTCTTAAAACGGAGTAATGTGTTCAGACAGACTGGAAAAATGACTGCGATATAGCCATAGAAAGGCTCTGGTTTCAGCGATGTTTCAAGCAACCTGAAGACAGGATGGGTGATGGGAGCAGGATTGATGGCATGGCTGATCCCCCAGATGGCCGGAACGATTCCGGTAAATATGATGATTGTAATGAAAAACGGTCGTAATTCCTGATGCGCCTGTAAAGCACCTCTGAGCATAAACCAAAGGGCGACCAGTTGAGCGATGAAAAGGAAACGTTCCGGCTGAAGATTCTCGTCTTTGTCGTAAGAAATCAATACGATACCGAATAGGAGCAGTAATAAGGCATCCGGTAATGAAAAGATAAAACGGCTTTTCTTTGTTGTAAATTCCATAAGTAGAACCCCACCGGCTAACAATAGAGATGTGAAATGAAACCAGCAAATTTTTCCGGACAGCGTGCCGTCTGCTAATTCCGGATTCATGGCGAAGATTATACACAATAGTAACATTCCACTCGTTGCGAGTAAAAGTAATCTCAGATAACTAAAAAAATTATTCATAATTATATTTATTAAAATGTGAAAAAAACTCTGCTTTCTATGGGTTGAGAGGCAGAGACCTTCTCACAACTTATCTGTCAGGCATTGCCAAATGGATGGCAAAGAAATGGACCGATGCAAGTATACCCTATTTAAACAGAAAGAGAAGCCAGTGTGTTTTCCTTTTGGGAGGAAAGATTTGAACAGGTCTAAAGAGGTCGCAAAAGTATATTTTGCTTTATTGGAGGGTGAATGTTAGAGTTGACATTTTGTTGACAATATGCAAACGGCTGGCATACAAAATATTTTGATGATAAACGGTAATCCTTATTTGAAAGGGGAAAGTTAAGGTTAGGGTTGTTTTTTTAATGTGAAAAGAGGTAAATAGAGGAAGATTCCTAATATAGACATGGCAAGCCCGCCGATGGTGCCGGCGGCCAGCGGGAACCAAAACGCTTCCTTATCCGGACCTAACATGAATGGGATGAAGCCTAAGATGGTCGAAACGACTGTGAGGAAAATGGGCGTGATCTTAGCATTCCAGGCTTTCAGATATGCCTTGTAGGGCGACATCAACGGTTTGCGTTGCCGGATTTGGTTGTATTCATTCAAAATGTAGATGCTTGCGTTAACGGTTATGCCGCACAACAGGACGAAGGAGGCAAATCCTCCTTGGTCGAAATTCAATTTGAACCAATAGAACGTGAGGAATACGCCAATGTAAGAGATCGGTATTACAAAGATAACGGCCAACGGCTGTTTCAGCGAATTGAACAGGATACTGGTGGTAAAGAAGATAATGACGATGATCAGCAATAACAGAAGATATTGTTTATTGTCCTTTTTGTCCCAATACCAGTAAGCGCTTTCCGACTTGGCGGTATAACCCATCGGCAGTATGGCATTGATTTCCTTCAGGTCGCGTTCCTGTATCTTATTTCCCTGATTGGAAGCCCCGATATATTCGTATTGCAGACAGAGGCGGTATTGTTGGTTTACTTTGCAAACCTTCTGCGGCATCTGTCCTTTTTCGACACTTGCAAGTTCTGCTAACTTGTAGGGCTTGCCGTCAATAGTCTGTGGAACATACTGCATGCTCCACACATCGTATTCCTGTGACTGGCGGGAGGAGAGTTTCAGTTTCTCTGTCTCTTCGTTGACGACGATCGTCCCGGTATAAATGTCCTTTCCGAAAACGGGATTGATGGAGGCGAACAGGTCGATCGGCTGTATGTCCTCTTGGGTCAGCCGGGCTTTGTTGAGGTTGAAGTAGAACTCCTGGTAATCGTCTTTCCACCACGAGAACTCTGAATTGATCAGCACTTCCTTGATGCGGCGGTGGGTGAGCAACTTGGCTTTCAGCTGTTCGGCCCATTCGTACAGCTCGTCGTAGTTGTAACCATACATCACGATACGGAAAGAACCGGCTCCTTCGCGCACATCGTTGCTGAATCCCTGGTCCTGCAGACCGTAGACTTGCCAGCTTCCCCCCCCCAATTCAAGTGCTTTGCTGATGATTTTGCTTTTCAATGTGTACGGGAAACCGCTCCGTTCACTCTCTTTCGTAAAATAGATGCGGATACCGGCCTGGCGTGCGCTGTAGACGTTTGTTTGGAACTGTCGTATCTCTTTGAAGGTGCTGAGATAGGCTTCCATCCGGCTCATCAGGGTATTCATCTGTGGCAAGGTTGTCCCGTTCGGGAGCGATGCGCTGACAGACAGGACCGTTTCTTCGTTGCGGGTGAAGTAACTTCCTTCATAAACTTTTTGTACGAACAGACGTAGGGTCCCGCCCAACGCCTTATCGACGATGGGTTTGATCTTCTCCTTGTACGTCTCGTTGGAGGCGAATTTATTATATGTATCGATTAGCAGGGTGTCTGTTGCCGTGTAGATCTTCTTTTTGTCTTTCGTGTCGTATTCGATTTTTTCCGGTAACAGGAAAACCGGGATGCCGAATGCTAACAGTAAAATGAAACATGCCAATTTCTTCCATCCGCAAAGGAAATCGATCTGACATTGATAGTACCGGTTGTAGTAGACAGGGAAACGTTTGAGAAAGCGGTTCGTTCTTTTTTTGATCCGGTTTTTCCATGTATACTCGGTCTCTTCTCCGGATATGTTCTTTTTTCCGCTTTTTTTCCATTCCAGGTTCATCTTATCGATCAGGGCGGGAACCAGGAAAAGCGCGATCAATAGGGAGACTCCTAAATTGATGATGACGACAGCCGCAAAATCCTGCAGATTGAGGCGTATCTTTTCATCTAAGAAAAAGATAATGACCAGTGCACCTATCGTTGTCAAAGTGGCTGCCAATATGGATAGGATCGCCTTTCGGTTATGTCGGTTCCGGATATGTTCCGTCATGACGATCGTGTTGTCGATCACCAGGCTGAGTGAGATTGTGACGCCTGCCAACGAATAAAGCTGCATTTCCAGTCCTGACAGATAATAAAGGATGACAGCAATGCTGAGGTTGATCGAAAGGCTGATGATGATCAGTAACAGATATTTTATCTCGCGTGTGATCAGCAAGACAAACATCAGTAGGATCAGGACGGTGAGCCCCGTACGGACATAAATCTTGTTCAGTTCGTCCTGAATGAATTCGGTCGCGTCATAGCTGGTATGTATTTCATAACCGGGTGGAAGCAAGGTACGGATATATTCCATTTCGGCTCTTACCCGTTTGGCAAGTTCCAGCTGGTTCGCCGTCTCCTCGGCGCGGATGGACAGATAAATGGAATTCAAGCCGTTGATACGGTAATAACTCTGTGGAGCCTCTTCCTGACGGGTGACTTTTAGCAGTTGGTCCAGGCGGATCAGCTTGCCGTCTTTGTTCAGGACGGTTATAAGCGATGGGTTGAATCCATCTGTTTCGTTTTCAGGAACCAAAGCGAGACGTATCCACTGGCTGCTTTGTCCTCCTTTGCACGAAGTAGCCAACTGGGTTTCCACGTTTCCAGTTCCTAAGAATTCCTTTTGATAATACTGGCTGATCGCTTTCTGTATATCCGGGATGCTGATACCTAACGTTGCCAGCTGACGGCTATCATATTCCAGTCGCCATTCCATCGGGGTGGCACCGCTGACGTCGATGCGGTAGATGCCGGGAATCCCGCTTAGGCGAGGTTTTATTTGGTCTTCGGCAAAGCGTTGTATAAATATGGGTGTGCCTGCCGCATTCAGTGTGTAGCTCATGAAAGGCCGTACTTCCTTGTCGTCCGGCCGGCTCATTTCCAGGACCGGATAGCTCAGTCCGTCCGGTAGGCTGGGCCATGTCTGTCGGATGATGGTAGACGCTTCGAAACGGGCGGCATCGATATTGGTATGCTTGTCCAGCTCGAGCGTGACATATCCCCATCCGTTGCCGGAAGTGGAATTGATCTCCTTGATCCCCTTGATGCGTGCCAACATCGCTTCGAGCCGCGAGGTCACTTCCATCTCTATCACGCGTGCCGAATTGCCCGGCATGTTATAGCTGATAGTCAACTGTGGCAGCGTGCGTGACGGCGACAGCTTGATCGGCAGCAGCGGTATAAAGGCAATCCCCGCCAGCGCCACGCAAAGGAAGGTGACGATGATGGTGAAAGAGGATATTTTAGGAGATGCACTCATTATTCATTTTTTGTTACAATCCGTATTTATATTCGAACTCGTTCGAAAGGGAAACTCCCGTTTCGAAATCGTGCAACGTCAGTTTTCGGATCTTATAATAGCTCAGCCAGTAGTTCTGTAAAGCCGAAATATAGTTCCGCTGCGCTTCCTGTTGGCGGTTCAGCGACAGAGTAAGACTGTTGATATCCGCTTTTCCGATCATGAAGCGTTGCTTGGTTTCGCTGTAGGCTGTTTCTGCCAGGTCTACCGCTTCTTCGGCACTCCCAATCAGGGCTTGCTGGATATTGAAGTCGCCGACTGTCATAATCACGTCTTCTTCTACTGTCAATTCTTTTTGTTTGGCGGATGTTTCGGTGACAAGTAGGTTGTTCTTGGCAATATTATGTTTCCCTTTTCGTACGCCCCAGTCTACCAACGGGATCGAAACAGACAAAGAGACGATTTCCTGCTGTTGCAGATTTTTGTAGGCGTCCTGTATGTTCTTGGACACTTGGTTGAATCCGACGCTGGCATTGATCTGGGCGTTGAACATCGCTTCTTTCTTGGTTTTGTCTACCTGCTGCTGGGCTTCTAATATTTGCTGGCGCAACTCCAGAAAGGTCGGGTTGTTTGCACGTGCCAATTCGAGTGCTTTGTCGACCGAGATTTCCATATTGCGCGGGCGGCTTGGGAGGCGCAGGCGTATTTCTGTATTCTTGTCGAAGTTCAAGTAAGAGGCGAGGCTGAACATGGCACGTTTCAGGGCGATTTCCGCATTTTTCAACGTGTTGCGTGCGTTTACGGCATCCAATTTCAGTGTCAGCAAATCCGCTTGGCTGATAGAAGCGATCTTATGCCGTTCCTGCCCTGTCCGGTACAGTGTGTCGGTCGTGGCGACATTTTCCTTGGCCAGATCATATTCCACCTGTGCCATTGCCAGAGCGAAGAAATAGGTCGTTGCTTGCTCGCTCATTTGCTCTACATTATATAGTAGTTCTTTCTTGACCTTCTCGTATTTCAACGGTTCGATTTTCCGTTCCCATTTAAAAGCGTTATACCCCAATAAGTCTTGCTGGTAGCCGAGGCGGATCGGAACCGATGAGAACTGGTTATAAGTTTGGTCGCCGAAATAGCGCATATAATCCAAGTCTGTATCCAAATAGAATGTACCGCCTAAGAGGTCGAAATTCTGTTCGATCTCCAATTGCCCGCCCGCATAAAACGATTGTTGTTTTCTATATACGTCGATATCAGCCTCCGAGTCATATCGTTGGGTAAAATAACGGCGGTATTGTGCCGGCGTCAGATTTAGGGTAAGGCTTGGCAGACGGCCGGCCTTGTAAGTCCGGTATTCCCAGTAGCCGGCCAGATACATATTTTTGTATCGGAAAGCGTCCAGCGAACTGTCGGCCGCCAGTGTGATAGTTCGTTCCAGCGTCAGTGTGAGCTGCGCTTTTCCTCCGAATACGCATGCAAGCATCAACAACGTGATGACATATCTATAAATGAATTTCCTGTCCATAACTTCCAATTTTCAATTTTCAACATTCAAATTACCAACCTCATGTTTGCGATAAATGAACCAGTATATCAGTGGTATGACAAAAAGGCTGACTGCCGTACCGATCAGCATGGCCGAGATCATGGCGATGGAAAGCGGCTTTTGCAGTTCGCTGCCCATATCGAATGTGAAAAGCAGCGGAACCATTCCGAATATTGTCGTTAATGATGTCATGATGATAGGACGCAGGCGCCGCCGTCCGGCTTCATGTATGGCTTCCATAAGAGGAACCCCTTCTTTGCGTAGTTCGTTGATAGCATCCAGTTTCAGGATGGAGTCGTTGATGATGATACCGCAGGTCACGACGATACCGATGGCACTCATCAGGTTCATGGTATGGCCGCATATCCAGAGCACCAGCAAGGAGGCTGCCACATCGATCGGAATTTCAAGCAGCACGATGAGCGGCTGCAGGAAACTTTCAAACTGGGCTGCCAGGATGAAATACATCAGCAGGATCGAAATGAACAAAATCACGACCAGCTCGTTCAGCATCTGCCGGTTGGAAAAGAAACTTCCTGAAAAATCGATATCCCAGTCAGTATCGATTTCTTTTTTTACATTTTCCATCAACTGTTCGGCATTGTCTATATCATAGAAACTGAATGGAATGTATTCTCCGTTCTTTCCTGCCGTGATCGTTTTCAAGTCCTCTCCCGGAGTGACACGCACCAGCGATTGCAGCGGGATATATCGTACGTTGCCTTCCGCGTCGGGAACAGTGTTTACCAATGTTTTCTGTAAGACCTCGTTAACCGTTTGTTCTTCCCCGGCCAATGCGATTGGCAGATATTGTTGGTAGGAGCGGAGCGTTGCTACTTCATTCTCTTTGAATGCCGTTTTCAGCAACCGGTACACTTCGTTGTAGTCGACGTTATAAAGCAGAAGTTTCTGTCTGTCTATCGTGATATTCAACTGGTTGTCGAAGGTGATACCGACAGGAGTATGTCCTGTTTTCGCCTCGATTTGCTGTTCTATTTTATTCAAGACGGAGGCTTCCGGTGCTTCAGATTTATTGCGGGTGTGTAATTCGGCGACAATGTCGGCTTCACCTGTCACAAACAGCTTTTCAAATACTGTTTCGGGAGGCGAGAAGGATATCACTGCCATGGGGTAATGCGTTTTGATCCATTTTTCCACCGATTTTTGCAAAGGAGCGATTCCGGTTGGTTTCTCCGTCTTGAAATATAACTCGCTTTCGGAAACCGACATCTCGCGATCCCGGTTCAACAGGAATTGCTGCTGCCCGACATAGGCCGTGTGTTCTTGTACCTGATTGTCGATAGAGGCGAATAACTGGCTGACACGGCTCTGGTTTTCATCGATATGGATGTTTTCGTTCCATTCCACATGAGCGATCAGTTCGTTCTGGTCTATCTCCGGCATACGGCTTTTCGGTATTTCGTAGAACAGAAAGGCGCAAAGCGGGAGCGTAATGGCAATGAAAATCAGGCTTGCCGTTTTGTGACGGAACACAAAATCCACTCCGGTATCATAGAAGCGGTCCAATGTATGCTCTTTTACCAGATTATTGATTCGCATATTGAAACCCTTATGTTTGATGTCCGGAATACTGTATACCAGTTTGTAGAGTACCGGCAGCAGCATGATTCCCGTGAAATAGGAAACCATCAGACCGACGGTGACGGCAAAGGCTTGGTCGAAGAAGATCGCTCCTGCTATTCCGCTCATGAACACAAGCGGAACGAAGACGGCAATTGTCGTAAAAGTGGAACTCAGCATCGGAGTAATTACTTCGGTCGTCCCTTTATTGCAAGCCTCTTCCAGCGAGTATCCTCGTGTCCTGTATTGGGTAATGTTTTCCGTTACGATGATCGAACTGTCGATCATCATACCCAAAGCCAGGATCAGCCCGGAGATGGAGATGATATTCAGCGACATCTTGCAGAGGTAGAAAAAAAGGAAACTGATGATCAGGCTCACCACCATACTTAACCCGATCACTGCCGGGCTCTTGATATCCCCTAAGAAAAGGATGGCGACGATACAGATGAAAAGGAAACCCAACGACAGGTTTTGTTTCAGGTTCGAGATGGTATAATCCAGCAATTCCGTCTGGTTGCGGCTGATGCTGAAATCGATGTCTGGGTAGACGGAAGCGAAATAATCCGTCACTTCTGCCAATGCCTCTTTCATGTTATCCATATTTTCATCCGCCTGTTTGATCACAGCCAGTGTCACTGCCCGTTTCCCGTTGGAAAGGGAAGCTCCGGTCTCTTTTTCCGGCACGACGGAGATGCGTGCCAAATCTTTCAATTGAAAAATATGGTTATTTTTCCTGATATAAATATTCTCGACATCTTCCGGTGTGCGCAGCAGTGTCGAGAACTTGATATTGTACTCGTAATAGCCGTCACGTACGGTCATGCTACCCGGTTCTATATTGTTAGATGTCAGTGCGGCCTCCAGATCGTCAAGTGTGATCTCCGACATTTTCAGCAACTTCATGTCCGGAACAATCTGTAACTGCCGTTTCAGAATTCCGGTCACATCTACCATTGCCACTTCGGGCAACTGTTCGATACGACGTTTGATCACCGTTTCGGCAAACTGGCAAAGGTCGAGGAACGATCCTTCGTTTATTTCACTGTAAGCACTGTCGCTTTTCAATGTCAGATTCAAGCAGAATACGGGAATATCAGTGGCACTGGCTTTGATTACCCGTGGGCGTTCTACTTCACGTGGCAGGTAGTTCATAGCTGCGTCTATCTTTTCGTTGACTTCGATAAAAGCCAGATCCGTATTCGTTCCGAAATCGAAGTTTAGGCGTATGATGGCAGCACCGTCGCGTGTTTCACTGTGGATGTCGCGTAAACTGGCAACCTGCATTAATTGCTGGCGGATGGTTTTTACTACTGTGTTTTCCAATTCGCGTGCCGAAGTGTTCTGGCCGGATACCTGTACGGTGATCTCCGGAATTGCAATATCAGGCAGCAACGACACCGGAATGGTGAAGTAAGTAACCAGTCCCACGATAAAGCAAGCCGTAAAAGCCATCAATACCGCGATAGGGCGTTGTAGTAGAATCTTTATCATGTATTAGAACTATGATTTATGATTTATAAATTATGATTTCTGAATTGTCAATTGTCCATTTTCAATTGTCAATTACTTTGACCGGTGCTTCGTGAGCCAGGTTAATGTTACCGCTTGTAATCACGATATCCCCTTCTTTCAGTCCGTCAATGATCGTATAGCTGTCGGCATTTTCCAACCCTGTATGTACATAGTTCCAGTATGCTTTGTCTTCCGTTAATGTGAATACAACCTGTTTGCCGGAACGGAGTACGACAGCGCTTTTGGGAACGACCAACTGTTTACCCAGCGAACGATGGATACTTACTCGTACATTCATCCCTTCGAACAACTTACCTTTATCGTTTACGGCAGCTTTCACCTGTACCATCCCGTCTTTGTCTACCAGCGGGTTTATTTCGGATATACGGCCGTCAGCCGTGACATCGGACAAGGCAAAAGGAGCTACCTCTACACGATCGCCTGTTTTGATAAGCGGCAGTTCGCTTTCCAAAACTGTGAAAGCGGCTTCCAATGTGCGGGTATCGATAATGGAACAGAAAACATCGGAGGTAGAAGCCGTGTTGAACTGTTTGGCGAACAGGTTAGCGACGACACCGTCGAAAGGGGCGGTCAGGACTGCCTTTCGTTGTTCGTATTCGGCAAGCTGCCAAGAGATCAGTGCCTGGTCATACCCGCTTTTTACCTTGACTAACTGCATGGTTGCGGGCGGTACTTTTGTAGAATCTTCCAGTTTGTAGCCCTGTCCGATCAGTACGTCTTGCAATTCCAGTTTGGCGCGTTCGAGTGCATCTTTGGCTTGCGCTGTCTTGTTGGCAAGGCGGAAGGTTGAGAGTTCTGCGAGCTTTTGCCCTTTCGTCACGCGATCGCCGTTCTTCACATATATCTTGGCGATCGGTTCTGCCGATTCGAATTTTAGGTCGACAAAGTTTCGGGCTGACAGTTTGCCGTTACTGATCAGTTCGTGGTTGAAATCAGTAGTATTCAACTTCATCACCGTTACCTCGTTTGTCTCATCCGGCAGAACGGTTTCTACGCTTTCTTCGGAACCTTTCTCTTTCTTTTCACCGGAGCAAGCCATCATCCCGGCCAGAATCAGTATAGCAAACAATTTGTAGTATTTCATATTTTATTGTTTTTATCAAAGTTGTTTCGCAAATATACAAACATATTTTAGTTACGAGCCTTTCGTAATTACTTTTTTTCTATTATCTTTTTTACTTCTTCCCTCATTTCCCGGATTGCCGTACTTTCCACCTTCGGCTTTTTGGCCAGCACGACACTGGCGGCAGCCCGCAATTTATCCGCCTGGTAGAACTCCGGCTCTGCATATAGCTTGGCTAACAAATAATATGGATACAATCTCTCCGGCAGTATCCCGATAGCCTGAAGCAATTCTTCTTCCGCCTCCCGGTAATCTCCGAGCATCTGCCGGTTTTTGGCGATCATGTACCGGATCATCGGGTCTCCGCTCAGCCGCTTCGCCCGTTCCAGCACCCGTATCGCTTCGGCGTGTTGTCCCGTCTTGCTGAGGCATTGCGCCTCTTCGAACAAGAATTCAGGTTTATGCTTCAGCTTGTCATGCAAACCGTGATAATCTTCCGCAACCGATTCATACGCCTTGTTGTTGTAGATCATCTGCAACCGCCCCCATTGTTTATAAACCTCATATTGCCCTTTCTGCAAGATGAACAGACAGACGGAGGCAAGCGACAACAGGATGATTATGGTTATAAGACACGCGGATGAAACAGACAGGGCAGATGATCTTGTCCGCGTCTCATCTTCCGTCACGCATATCGCCCCCAAAAACACCAACGCCACCCAAAACGACGGCAACTGCAACGGATAGGACGACACCGCGAACACCGCTAACGCCAACACGCCACCGGCCGCTCCCTGCTGCCTGTTCCGGATTCCATAGTACGCCATGCTCCCCAGCCACGCCACGAACACGATCAAACCTCCGATCCCCTGTTCCAGCCCGATCTGCAGGTATTCGTTGAACGCATATTCGGGACATCCCGCCACCCGTTTCTCCCGGTCTGTTGCGTTCCCTGTTGCGAAATACTCGCCTTGCGCCTCCGCGTATGCCGCCGGGAATCCGCCTAACCCCGTTCCTGCAAACGGCTGTCCGAGTATCGCTTTCCCTGTCACTTTCCACATCAGCAATCGCCCGTCCGCCGAATCCCGCTTCATCCCGTAACCCCCGGCAATAGCGCAT
>ENA-ORRA01000925-ORRA01000925.1-human-gut-metagenome-genome-assembly--contig:-NODE-925-length-22862-cov-6.419959_pt1 | contig 22862 bp, 23 predicted proteins | sample MGYA00242169_ERZ509122 | MGnify/ENA primary metagenome ERZ509122 (study PRJEB26280, sample SAMEA2338650) | human gut metagenome | biome: human gut; feature: human-associated habitat; material: faeces...
CAGACTGATAGGCTGTGGCTAAATCATAAAAGCCACTGTTTATCAGTCTTTCTTTTGTCATTGCCATGTTTACTGCAACTGTATGCGTTGCGAACCAATGTCCCCGTCGGGTATTACCCGCTTGCATTGCCAAGTCTTCGGGTACTCCCATCTTGATAAGGTTACGTACCTTCGTCCTCGGTTTCTTCCACTGTTTCCATATAAACATACGTATTCTGTGATAGAGCCATCCGTTGATGTTATCTATGTTGTTCTTCATACTTGCAATTCCGTAGTAGTTAAGCCATCCTCTTGCGTATACTTTTATTTTCTCAAGACTTGGCTTGATTGACTAACATCGCTTACGGGAAGATAACTCCTTCAATCTAGTCTTGAACTTCTTCCATGACTTCGGATTCCATCTCACGATGGACACCCTTGCTTTCGGCTATATCCTTCCCACTACCGGGCGGATTCGGGACTTTAAGCTGTTAGAAACGTGCGCCGCCAGGCGCACCAAGCAAAAGCGTCGGACTTTTCGAAGTCCGGCGTTTTTGTGTATTTTGTATGATTAATAAAAAATCTAGAAAAAAATAATGATAATATTTTATAAATTACACTTGCTTTTTGATTTAATTGGTGATATTCTATCGATAGAACAAATGTAAAAATAAATGAACAAATGTAAAAAATAATAAGCGCAAACAAGGGAGGGAAGTAAAAATAGCGCGAAGATGTAGTAATAGCTAAATTGAAAGGGGAGCAATTATGTTATTAAAAGATTTAGTAAACAAAAGTCGAGTCTGTTTTCATGATCGGTTTAATAACTGGGAAGATGCGGTACGGGCATCTTGTGAGCCATTGATTCAGGATGGATCGATCACAACTGAATATGTGGATGCAGTGATCGGATGTGTAAAAAAATATGGTCCATATATTGTTCTTACGCCACATGTTGCAATGCCACATTCACAGGAAAAGGCCGCAGGGGTTAATCACACAGCAATCAGTTTTATGAAAGTGAAAGAGCCAGTTATATTCGAAGAAGGAAATCCAGATAAGAATGCAGAAGTTTTCTTTGTATTGGCATCTTCAGACCATGAGGAGCATCTAAAAAACATGGAAAAACTGGCGATGATGCTGCTTCGTCCGGGAATGGTAGACCAGCTGATAGAGGTGCAAAATACGAATGATCTATTAGCGTTAGACCAACAAATGGAAAGTGATGAGGCGTGGAAAAAAGAACTAATGTAAGAACTGATCAGGAGGGGTGAAATGATTAATTATTTATTGGACTTATTGTTAAAGCAGATTTTTGGTCAGCCATTTTTACTTATGGCGATCGTTGTACTGATCGGATATATCGCTATGAATGCCAAGCCTATGAAGGCAATTGTAGGAGCGTTAAAAGCTTCAGTAGGTATCCTGGCTATGGGAATGGGATCAGGAGCGTTGATCACAAATTTTGGATATCTTTTAACAGCAGTGACAAATGCAACAGGTATCCAGGGTGCCGGATTAAATACCTATCCAACAATGACAGCCGGCTATGAAAAGATAGATTCTGTTCTGGGGAGCGGAACAGGAGCTGCATGGGGAATTTACACATTACTGGTTGCCTTTGTTTTAAATCTTGTACTGGTTGCATTTAGAAAGTACACAAAGATCCGTGCGGTGTATTTAACCGGAAATGCAATGATCGTACAGGCGGGGATCAGTACATATATTGTATGGAAATTCCTTGGAACAGGCATGCTGCCAACAATTATTATTGCAGCCGCAATAACAGCATTATATTGGGGAATCTGCTCCACATTACTGATCAAACCTACTCACCAGATCACGGGAGGAGATTTTACAGTAGCTCATCAGCAGATGGTGACCAGCTTTTTAGCATATAAGATTGCTCCTAAGATTGGCAATCCGGAAGATGATATTGAAAAGAAAAAGATGCCAAGTACATTGAACTTTTTACAGGATAGCATTGTAGCTACTGCATTAGTAATGCTTTTATCTGTTATAGTTATTTTCTTCCTGGTAGGAGAAGAACAGATTAACTGGCTGCGCATGGAAGCATATAAACAGGCTTCTTATAAAAATAATATTGTATTTGCACTTTGGATCGCATTCACTTTGACAGCCAACATTGTAGTTTTGCTTTATGGAGTAAGAATGTTTGTCGGCGAACTGATGATGTCTTTTAAGGGAATTTCCGAAAAACTTCTTCCAGGTGCTGTTGCAGGTGTTGACTGTGCTGCGATTTTTGGATTTGCTCCAAAGTCTGTTGTGCTTGGTTTATTATTTGGTACTCTTGGACAGGTGCTTGGACTTCTTGGCTTATTAGCATTCAAATCTCCAATTTTCCTTATTCCAGGATTTATTCCATTGTTCTTTGATAATGCGACAGTTTCTATTTTTGCAAATAAATTTGGCGGCTGGAAAGCTGCGGCTATTCTTTGTACGATCAATGGTTTGATCCAGATTGCAGGTTCAGCTATTGCGGTACAATTATTGAATCTGACATGGTGGCAGGGAAGTGCAGATTATGCTACGCTATGGGTTGCAATTATTGCAATTTTCAAAGGAATTGGATCTATGTTGGGAATTCCGGTAGGTGTATAATTGAAATAATAAATCACAAAGAGAGGGGAAATTAAAAATGCTGAATATATTATGTGTATGTGGAAATGGAATGGGAACCAGTACGATCATGAAGGTAAACCTGAAAAATATTTGTGAAAAACATCATATTGAAGCAAATATTGACTCCTGTGCGTTTAGCGAAGCAATGGCATATATTAATTCTACAGATCTTGTTATTACAAGTCCTGAATGGTCCAGTATGTTGCCGCCATCTAATGCAGTTATTGTGGAAACTAAAAACCTGATCGATACTCAGGGAGTTACAAATTCCCTTTTAGATGCAGTAAAGAAACATTTCCCGAACGAATTGAAAGAATGATCATTCAATTGAAAAAAATCCGATTTTATTAAGCAAGTTGCATTCATTTTTCACATAATAGGTGAACTATGCCCATACGTGAACAAATGTAAAAAAATAATAACATTTGAAAGAAAAGGAGAGAGAGTTATGAGTAAAGGTAAGGTAAGAACAGTATTAGGCGACATTGATCCAAAAGAAATGGGATATACATTATCACATGAACATATCCTGACAAATCCACAAGGAATGGGAAGCAAGGTAGAGGATGATCACAAGTTAAATAGCTTGGAAAAAGCAATTGAAATGTGTAAGATTTTTAAAGCTGCAGGCGGTGGCACACTGATCGAAGCAACTCCAAAGACATGGGGAAGAAATACGCCAGGTATGGTGATTGCTTCTCAGGAGTCAGGGGTACATGTTGTTGCATGTACAGGTTACATTTGTGAAGAACATGGAACTATGAAACAGGATGTTGCAGGAAAGAGTATTGATGAAGTTGCGGAAGGTTTTATCCATGATGTTACAGTTGGTATGGATGGGACTTCTGTAAAAGCTGGCTGGATCAAAGCAGGTACTGCATATAATTATATTTCTGAAGCAGAAGAAAAGGTGATCCGTGCAGGTGCAAGAGCAGCAGAGGAAACCGGTGCATGTTTACATTTTCATACAGGTATTGGAACAATGGGACTTGAAATTATTGAGATCCTGGAAGATGAAAAATTTGATCTTTCCAGAGTGATCATTGCCCATGTTGATCGTTTCCCGGATTACTGGTATCACAAGAAAATGCTGCAGAAAGGTGTAAGCTTAATTTACGATGGACCTGGTAAGGCAAAATATTATCCAGACTCTATGAGAGTAGAACTGATCAAAAACATCATCCACGACGGTTTTGCAGATCAGTTAATGCTCAGCAATGATATGGGAAGAAGAAGCCATCATACGGTTTATGGATACGGACCAGGATTTAACTTTATTAAAGAGAAATTTATTCCACGCCTTTTAGAGGAGGGCGTAGCTCAGTCTGATATTGACAAGTTTATGATCTATAATCCGGCAAGAATGTATGCGATGGTAAAGTAAAAGGTGAAAAAAGCATGGAAAAACCGAAATTACAATTAGCGTTAGATATGCCTGATCTGGTGCAAGCTTTAAAAGTATCTCAGAAAGCGGCAGCAGACATTGATGTGATCGAAGCTGGAACCATGCTTGTATTAGAGGAAGGGATGAAAGCAGTACGATATTTACGTGCGCTTTTCCCTTTCCATCTGATATTGGCAGATATACGTATTATAAAAGCGGGTGGAAAACTGGCTGCTATGGCCTTTGATGCGGGCGCCGACTGGGTAACAGTAATGAGCGATGCATCAAAGGACACCATAGAAGCAGTGGTCAATGAATCACGAAAGCGTCTGGGTACAGATGTACAGGTTGAAATTAATGTAGGATATGATGATGAAAAACTTGCTTATTTAAGAAGTCTGGGGATTCGGCAATTGATCTATCATCGTTCCAGTGAAGTTGTAGATACAGAAGAAAAATGGGATAAGAAGACACTGGAAGAATTAAAACGTCTTTCAAATATGGGATTTGAGTTAAGTATTACAGGTGGTTTGGATATTTCTGAAATCCCGTTATTTAAGGATATACCGGTTTACTGTTTTATTGCGGGACGTAAGATTTGCAAAGCAGAAGATCCTGAAAAAGCAGCATTAAGCTATCAGAATACAATAAAGGATACATTTTTGGTCAAGTAAGTTAGAAAGGAGAAATGAAAATTGGCACAGTTTGATGTAGAAAAAGTCCGTAAAATGGCCAATGGGATCAGGCGAAGAGTTCTTGAGATCACCATTGCAAAAAATGGATGTTATTTAAGTCAGGCACTCTCCAGTGCGGAAATCCTTTCCTCTCTTTATGGAGGAATTATGAAATTAGGAGCAAGCCAGGCTCCCTTTGAGGCTCCAAAATTCAGTGGTGTTCCAGGAAAAACAAATAAAGATTATGTGACAGGGCGTGCATATAATGGTCCTGTTACCGCGGGATATGACAGATTACTGATCTCACCGGCACATTATGCAGTGGCAGTATATGCAGCTTTGATTGAAGCAGGCAGATTATCACCGGAATCTCTTTTTGAATTTAATGTAGATGGAAGTACGGTAGAACAGATCGGTGCAGAGCATTCTCCGGGATTTGAACTGACAACAGGTTCATTTGGACAGGCGATCAGCCAGGCAGGTGGGATCGCATTTTCAAGGAAACTGAAAAAAGAAGACGGAAGAGTCTTTCTGTTTATGTCAGATGGAGAACTGGAAGAAGGACAGACATGGGAAGGTCTTCAGGCAGCAGCATTTTATAAACTGGACAATCTGGTCATTTATGTTGACGTAAATGGACAGCAGTATGATGGATGGACGAAAGATGTTATGAACATTGAACCAATTTCAGGCAGGATAAAGGGGTTTGGTGCAGAGTGTATTACAGTAAATGGCCATGATCCAGAGGCGCTTTATCAGGCAAGTACCATTCATCCGGATGGAAAGCCGTTAGTAGTTTTATGCTATACCAATACAACTCAGGGAATACCGGAACTGGATTACAGAAAGCCTCATTTACATTTTGTAAGATTAAAACCATTTGAGATTGACCAGTTTAAAAATATTTTGGATCAGATGAAGAAAGGAGAAAGATAACTATGGAATATGTTGCAAATCCTCATTCCAAAAATATGGTTCGTTATGGAAGATTAAGACCTAATGTTATGGTCTTATCTGGTGATCTTACTGGTTCAACTGAAATTGCTGAATTTAAGCAGGAGCTTCCGGAACAGTTTGTATCAATGGGTATGGCAGAGCAGAATATGCTCAGTTGGGCCGGTGGCATGGCAAGAGAAGGATATATACCATTTCTTCATACTTTTGCAGTATTTCTGTATCGTCGTCCTTATGATCAGCTATCCATGTCAGTGGCTTATCCAAATTTAAAGGTTCGTTTAATTGGGTTCCTCCCTGGTGTTATGACACCGGGTGGAGTTACACATCAGGCTATTGAAGACATTTCTGTATTACGCAGTGTTCCAAATATGACGATTTTTGAGACTGGAGATGCTACAGATGTAGAAACAGTGTTGGATGCTACAGACGATATTAATGGTCCTGTATATATCCGTATGTTAAGAGGAAACCTCCCTAGATTATTCCCGGCAAATGAGCCATTCGTTTTTAATAGTGCAAGACTGTTAAGTGAAGGGGATGATATTACATTATTATCCAGCGGAATATGTACAGAAGAGGCAATGAGAGCTGTTAAAGTGCTAAATGAAAAGGGCGTATCGGTAAAACATCTCCATATTTCAACCTTAAAACCATTTACAGATTCTAAGGTCTTAAAGGCATTGGAAGAGTCAAAACAGGTTGTAACAGTAGAAAACCATCAGATCATTGGTGGACTTGGTACAGTCGTAGCAGATATGATCGCTGAATATGGTCTTGGAGTTAAATTAACCAAGATTGGTATTCCTGATACTTATGCCCAGGGAGCATCAAAAGATTACCTGATGAACAAGTTTGGTTTGAATACCAAAGGAATTGTAAAGGTTATCGAAAAAATTCTAGGTAAGGATTTACATGTAACAGAGGAAGATATCGCAAAATTAACGATCGAACCAGTAAAGGAAATCATCAAAGATGTAAGACTGGATGCAATGTAGGGGGAGATAAATTCTCTATACGAAAGGTTTTATTTTGTGATATAATAGGAGGAAAGAATTGTGCTTGAAGAATTAAAGGAGCTTGTATGCCGTCAAAACAAAGCATTAGCGGAGAATGGTCTTGTTTTATGGACGAGCGGAAATGTAAGTGCCAGAGATAAAGCTACAAATTATGTAGTGATCAAACCAAGTGGTGTACTTTTTTCTGAGCTGACACCGGACAGTATGGTAGTTGTTGATATGGATGGCAACAAAATAGAAGGCGAACTGAATGCATCCGTTGATACAAAATCCCATTTATATGTATACAGACACCGTCCGGATATTAATGGTATCGTGCATACACATTCTCCATATGCTACCAGCTTTGCAATTCGAGGCGAGCCTATTGAAATCTATACAACTACAGCAGCAGCCGTTTTTGGTGGAAGAATTCCGGTTTCTGATTTTGCAACGATCGGGGAAGAAGAAATAGGAAAAGAAATTGTTGAAAAAATAGGAGAAAGAGAAGCAATCCTGATCCGCAATCATGGTGTATTTACGATAGGAAAAGATTCTCAAAAGGCGTTAAAGAATGCAATCGTACTGGAGGAAACAGCACAGTATGTTCATTATGCTATGTGCAGGGGAAATCTTACCCCGCTTTCTGATGAGACAGTAAAAAGGGGATATGAAGTTTATCACCGCACATATGGCCAGAATATTAAAAATAAGGAATAACAGCCTGGCACTATACGGTTTGGGGCTGTAAGTTCGGAAAACGAGGTGAGCAGCAATACCATATGGATATGAAGAAGAAAGCGCAGATGATCCGGGTTGTAGAACTTTACTATCTGCAGAACATGACGCAGCAGGAGATCGCTGATACAATTGGCGTTTCAAGACCAACAATAACAAGACTGCTAGATGATGCTAAAACACAGGGACTGATCGAAATCAAACTGAACATTGCAGAGGATATTGATGTGAAAATATCCAATCAGATCCGTAAGCGTTTGGGAATAAAAGAAGTTATCGTTGTAGATACACATGAAAAGGAAGAAGAACTTATATTGGAAAAGACAGCAAGGATGGCAGCAGAGTATCTTTCCGGTGTTATTAAAGATAATGATGTGATCGGAATTTCTTGGGGAAGTACGATGAATGCAGTTGTAAATGCAATGGAACCGCGCCGTATTGAAAATCTGAAAGTGGTTCAGCTTGCTGGTGGAATGGGTGAGCCCAATAGTCAATTTGATGGATCAAGTGTAGCTTTTAATCTGGCAGCACACTTATCTGGTTCCTGTCATTGTATTTTTGGTCCTGCTATTCTTTCAAATGAGCATATGGTAAAGGAGTTGGAACAGGTTCCAGCAGTGCATCAGGTTATGGAGCTTGCATCTAAAGCAAATATTTATCTTACAGGTATTGGTGCTATTGATGAATACAGCAGCCTTTCAAGAGCCGGTTATTTAAGCGAAAGCGAAAGAAAAGCTTTGGTAAAAGAAGGAGCTGCTGCACACTTACTGGCAAGAATATTGAAAAAAGATGGAAGTGAACTTACAGAATTTAATCAGAGAGTGTTAGCTATCCCGTTAAATTGGTTAAAGGGAAATAATCTTTCAATAGGGGTTGCTGCAACAGCAAGAAAAGCAGGAGCTGTATGTGCCAGTGCCAGGGGAGGGTATCTGGATGTCTTGATCATAGATAAAAGCTGTGCTCAGGCGATTCTTGATGGAAATGGCATATAGATAATCTGGCGTTCCGTATTTATACGGGACGCTTTTTAAGACTTAATATAACACAAACGTTTTAAGTCATAGAGTGGAATGGAGTTTAGTATGAAAAAATTATATACACTTGGTTTATACGAAAAGGCATTGCCGGTAGATCTTTCATGGGAAGAAAAATTAAAAGTGGCAAAAGAGTCCGGGTATGATTTTCTGGAAATGAGTATTGATGAGACAGAAGAGAAAATGGCCCGGCTGGATATGTCTGAAATTGAGCGATTACAGTTATTTTGTACAGCGAAGAAGGTAGGTTTACCGATTCGCTCACTTTGCTTAAGCTGTCATCGAAAATATCCATTTGGCAGTAAGAGTGTGATGACACGTAATAAGGCATTGGAACTTATGGAAAAGGCGGTTGTGCTGGCAGAAGGCTTGGGAATCTGCCAGATCCAGTTAGCCGGTTATGATGTGTTTTATGAAGAATCCGATGAGCAAACAAAACAATATTTTCTTAAAAACATAAAAAAGGCAGCAGAAATAGCTGCTAGGTCGGGAGTATTACTTGGTTTTGAAACAATGGATACGGAATGTATGGATACAGTAGAAAAAGCATTGTTTTATATAAATCAGGTAAGATCACCTTATATGCAGATCTATCCAGATCTTGGTAATCTTGCGAATACCGCAGTTCGGGATCATACGGATATGTGGGAAGATCTTAAAAAAGGAGAAGGGCGCATCGTAGCACTTCACTTGAAAGAAACCCTTCCCGGCATATACCGTAATGTCCCATTTGGAAAAGGACATGTGGATTTTGAAAAAGGGATCCAGTTAACATGGAATATGGGAGTTCGCAGATTTGTAACTGAATTCTGGGATACCGGAAAAAAAGACTGGGCAGATGATGTAGTGGATGCAGCTGACAGAATGAGGAAGATTTTGGATAGACAGAGGTGAAGAGATGATAAAAACAGTGATTTTTGATATTGATGGAACCTTGTATGATTATGATCAGTGTCACCAGATCGGGATGGAAAGTCTAAAAGAATATGTAGTTAGCAATTTGAAATTGTCAGCGGAAGAATTTCAAAATAAGATCAGCGAAGCAGAAAAAATTGCAGTTTCGCGTACAGGCAATAACCATGCAGCATGTCATAACAGACTGATCCGTTTTCAGTGTATGTTAGAATTGATGAAGATGCCACCATTTCCACATGCGTTATTAATGTATCATGCATATTGGGATCCGTTTATAGCTCATATGGAAGTTTATCATGGCGCAGAAGTATTTATGAAAAAGTTAAAGGCAGCAGGTATCTGTATTGGCGCAGGTACTAATATGACCGCTTTTATGCAATATAAAAAACTTCAGCGTCTTGGATTGACTTCTTATATCGACTGGCTTTTGACAAGTGAAGAAGCATCTGTAGAAAAACCGGCAGATCTGTTTTTTAAATTTTGTTTGGACAAAAGTGAATGTGCCCCAAATGAATGTCTGTTTATAGGAGATAATCCTAAATGGGATGTAGAATCATCTTTGAAACATGGGATGAATGCAATATGGTATCAGCATGGGAAAAAAATTAACAGTTGTGAATTCATGGCTGCTGATTCTTTTGAAAAGTGCTGGGAGTTGTTACAGGTGATGTAAAATAACCCATATTAAGCGCCGGGTGTTTGTGATATAGTCCAAATAAAAATCCTTTATGGTGCTGTTTGCTGTGAAAGAGACCGACAATCAATCTGGTTTATTGGCGAACCAAACTTCTCCTCACTGGACAACCACTCCACAATCTGGTATAATCCCATTTTTAACAGTTAAAAACTATAAAAGGCCCAAAACATTAGCATTTATGCGGTGTTCTGGGCCTTAGATGTTTGTAACAGACTATAGTATTTTACTCTTTGAATTTGCTTTTCTTCTGAATCGTTCTCATATTACTTTTTGTGATAAATTGAAAGTCGGTTTCAAAGCCACAAACTTTGTGAAGTGCATCTGTCAGTTTATCTCTGGTGTAGAGCGGGACATAGCCTTGTTCCTGTATATCAGCAAAGTTCATGGTTTTGAGCTTTCCAAGGATCTTTTCACAGGTATATTCACCTTTTAATTCTTTTTCCAGATAACGATGATCAATGAAAGAAAACAGATCAAAAAGTGTGCTTTTATACGAAGGTCTTCATGAAGGAATACCGGTCTTGCTTCAAATTCAGTTTTTATAATACGGAAGCATTCTTCTATTTCCCAGCGGCCTTCACTTACTTTTAATATATCCTGTACTTCATCATCCAGCAGATCTGTGGTCACGGCATACATTCCATCATAACGTGCCTCTTCTTCAACTTTATCTGTATCCAGATGTTGATTGTCAAGTAAAATTGACCCACTTTTACGTTTAATCCTGACCCACCTGAATTCAGAAATTACCTGATTTTCAAGTAGGTCATTTCTGTATGTAAATCTGATTTTTTACACTGTGAATTGACCCGTCAAGCGCATCAGCTGAACGGAAGTTCAGCATCCGGATCCATTGCCGGATCACTCCATTTAGTATTTATGATTATGCTGTCTGAAACAGTATCATAATCCCCGCGAAGCTCCCTTAATTCTTGTTCTTCTTCTGAAAGACAAGCCAACTATTTTCTTCTCTGCTTTGAATACAACTGAGTAGACATTTAATGGTGTGTACATTAAATAGGAAGAAAATGATAAGAAAATGTATAAAATCATTGGAGTCTGTGTGAAAGTAATAATGAAGAAGCGGGTGAGAATACAGGTTGGGATTTATCAGTAGAGAAGACGGCATACAGTGTCTGAGTTTGTCAACTTGCTATTTTGCCAATTAGAGAGTAAAATCAATACATACATGACGAAACCCATTTATTGTCCTTTTACGAAGTAAAAACGGCCGTTTAGGTAAAACCACTTGTTATGGAAATGCGCATATGCTAGTATGAGAAAACCATTATTTACAAAGGTAAAAGGGGGATGATAAAATGGGTGAAGATGAAAATAAGAAAAGGGAACGAAGGCATCAGGAAGATCTGGAGCGGTTAAGAGGTTTTCGGCCGATTGATGATACGTTCATGCGAGGGATTTTTAAAGAGAATATACCTCTTGCAGAACTGGTTCTTCGTATTATTACAGGCAAACCGGATTTAGTTTTGCTTAAATGTTAAACACAGGCGGATATGAAACGTGTAACCGGTGCCAGATCTGTTTGTCTGGATGCTTATGCAACTGACAGCACAGGCAAAAATATGATATTGAGGTTCAAAGATCAGACAATGGTGCTGATCCACATCGTGCCAGGTATCATTCCAGTATGCTGGATATAGAATATCGTGATAATTCGGATATTGGCAGGCTGATGCATGATTTTAATTGTACCAATGCATCTGATATGTATTTTGATCTATTGGCAGAGAAAACTCGTTATTTAAAAGAAAATCCGAAGGGAGTGAACGAAATGTGTAAGGTTATGGAAGATTTAAGGAACGAAGGGGTTAAATACCCGCCAGATCATTGATGGTGTCTGTTTAGACCCCCGTATTGGCAGTCACTACAACAACCCGTCCTTTGGTTACGGTGGCTATTGTCTCCCTAAGGATACAAAACAACTGCTGGCTAACTATGCAGACATACCGGAAAATCTGATCGAAGCAATAGTGGAGAGCAACCGGACCCGCAAGGATTTTATTGCGGACCGTGTTCTGAAACTGGCAGGCTATTATGATTATGATGAAAAATTTGAGTTTTCAGCGGATAAAGAAAAAGAGGTAACAATAGGTGTTTATCGTCTGACCATGAAGAGCAACAGTGACAACTTCCGCCAGAGTTCGATCCAGGGAGTTATGAAACGGATCAAAGCAAAAGGTGCGAAAGTAGTGATCTATGAGCCCGCATTAAAGGATGGGGAAACATTTTTTGGAAGCCGGGTCGTCAATGATCTTCAGAAATTCAAGGATATGAGCCAGGCGATCATTGCCAACCGCTATGATAAGTGTCTGGATGATGTAGCAGAAAAAGTATATACAAGAGATATTTTCCGCAGAGATTAAAAGGTTTATTGCGTTTGTTTAAAGAAGGGAGTTGATACCGTATCAGTAAATATGTTGAGATTATCCTAACCGATTTCAAACAGCCGGTCTTTTATATAATACCGGCTTTCTTGTTGAGCCTTGTATTTGTGGTATCGTTTACATTTGCATATAGGGTTTACAAAAGGGAAAAATACCCACTTCAAAACTCCGCAATATGGACCTTGTTTCTGTGTTACTGGCTGGTCCTGATCCAGACAGCATTTTTTTCCAGGGAGTCGGGCAGCAGGAAGCAGATCAGTCTGATATTGTTTGAAACCTGGGGACACAGTGTGCAGGCTCATGCTTATTTTATAGAGAACATTTTTATGTTTATTCCCTTTGGAATTTTGGCGCCGGTTTTATTTAAACGAATGAAGAAGATGTACTGGTGTGTACTTGCTGGCTTTTTGATGTCCTGTACGATTGAAATATCCCAGCTGCTTACACAGAGAGGATATATGCAGATTGATGATGTGCTTACCAATACAGCAGGGGCGATGGCGGGATGGCTGATCTGGAAGATCGTCACGCTTCTGACAGGCTTTTTGAAGTCCGAATTCACTTGAATAAACCCTGACTCTCGGATATACTAGTACAGAAAGCGAGACCGGAGGTTATTAAAAAAATGGATAATGATTATCTGATCAAAAAACCGCCGTTACAGGCGTTATTTTTATTTGCGCTTCCTATGATAATAGGAAACCTGTTTCAGCAGACGTATACAATGGTGGACTCTGCCATTGTAGGCCGTTATGTCAGTGAGCAGGCCCTGGCAGCAGTAGGAGCGTCTTATGCTCTTACGAATATTTTTATCTGCGTTGCCATCGGCGGTGGAATTGGCGCGTCGGTGATCGTAAGCCGGTATTTTGGCGCGAAGGAATATGGACGGATGAAGACGGCTGTGTTTACAGCTCTTCTTTCTTTTCTTGGCATCAGTCTGGTCCTGGGAATAGCAGGACTGATCCTTGGAAAGCAGATCATGATATGGTTGAATACCCCGGCAGACTGTCTGGATATGGCGTCAGAGTATCTGCGGATCTATTTCCTGGGGCTGCCGTTTTTGTTTATGTATAATGTACTTTCTGCTATGTTTAATGCACTGGGAAAATCCAGGATCCCTCTGTATTTTCTGATCTTTTCTTCCATATTTAATGTGATCCTTGACATTATCATGGTAACGAAAATGGATATGGGAGTGGCCGGTGTTGCCTGGGCAACGCTGATCGCCCAGGGTATATCTGCGGTTCTTTCCTTTGGTGTTCTCCTTAAAAATCTGAAGGGACTGGAAGGAAAGCAGAAGACCTTGTTTGACAAAATGGAACTGGCGGAAATGACGCGTATTGCCATCCCGTCTATTCTTCAGCAGTCTACGGTTTCTATTGGTATGATGTTAGTACAGTCTGTAGTTAATGGTTTTGGCTCTGAAGCCCTGGCTGGATTTTCCGCAGCCATGCGTATTGAGTCAATCTGCGTTGTACCTATGTCTGCTATTGGAAATGCCGTATCTTCTTTTACGGCCCAGAACATTGGCGCAGAAAGAAAAGACCGTGTTGTTATGGGGCTTCACGCTGCAAGCAAAATGGTCATTGTCTGCTCCGTAGTGATCTGCTTCTTCCTGGAAGTGTTCAGCCATTCTATGATCATGCTGTTCCTTGGAAATGAAGGAACCCAGATCGCTCTTTTTACAGGAATTGGTTATCTTACGTTTATGGGCTGGTTTTTCTGTTTCATTGGGTTTAAAATGGCAGTGGACGGCCTGCTTAGAGGTGCCGGTGATATGAAAATGTTCACAGTTGCAAACCTGGTAAACCTGGGGATCCGTGTGATAATTGCTGTCACCTGTGCGCCAAGATTTGGCATTGCCATGGTCTGGTATGCAGTTCCTGTAGGCTGGTTTGCAAACTGGGTTATTTCCTATGCAGAGTATCGCACAGGAAAATGGAAAACACTGTAGTGAGTGCAAAAACGGAACTTTAAGAAACTGTTATACACTATATGAAAGAGGTACAATATGGAACGTTACCTGAAATTCAGAGAAGAATATTCCCGTTTCTTTTACAGAGGTTATGATGTAGAAGAAACATTAAATGAATTAAAGATCACATATACATTTGAAATAGAAGGTCTTTCTGTTTTTACACCTACCTGGACATTTCCAAAAAATGGAAATCCAGAAGCAAAATGGATGGAAGATCCTCTTATGGAAAAAATGATCTTTTCCCTGGGAATGGTAGAGTTGGTCAGCTACTGGAAGATCACCTGCTCTCCACAGGTGGTGATCGAGGCAGGAAGTTTATCAGAAGAGCAGATCCTCTGGTGGAAAGATCTGTATTTTAATGGTCTTGGCGAATTTTTCTATGTAAATAAGATCACAGAGGCAGATCCGGAAGGATTTATGGAGATCGTCTGCCCATTAAGTGAAGAAGAGTCTGCGGCAAACAGTTACGAAAAGAAGCAGGACACAGCAGGCGCCGAACAGGGCGTTCTTGTTCCTGTAGGAGGCGGAAAAGACTCCGCAGTTACCTTAGAGTTATTAAAAGGTGCAGATGTACCGGTATTTGCCTACATTATCAATCCAAGAGGGGCAACCATCCATACCACAGAGTCTGCGAAACTGACAGCAGACCATGTGATCAGTGTACACCGTACACTGGATAAGAGAATGCTTCAGTTAAATAAGGAAGGTTTCTTAAATGGTCATACTCCATTTTCAGCGTTAGTTGCATTTTCCAGTGTGATCGCTGCAAGAATGGCAGGTCTTTCTTATATTGCCCTGTCAAATGAGTCCAGCGCCAATGAGAGTACGGTTCAGGGAAGTACTGTAAACCATCAGTATTCCAAGAGTTTTAAGTTTGAGGAAGATTTCCATCAGTATCAGACCGATCATCTTCCAGGCAGCGCCTATTATTTCAGCATGCTGCGTCCTTTAAGTGAGTTCCAGATCGCAAAATATTTTGCAAAGCAGAAGCAGTACCATAAGATATTCAGAAGCTGCAACGCAGGAAGCAAGACAGACAGCTGGTGCGGCCATTGTCCGAAATGCCTTTTTGTATATCTGATCCTTTCTCCATTCCTTTCCAGAGAGGAAGTAAAGGAGATTTTCGGAACAGATATGTTAAATGATCCGGATATGCAGCCAACCTTAGAACAGTTAGTAGGAATTCAGGAGGAAAAGCCTTTTGAATGTGTGGGAAGCAGGGATGAGATCAACACAGCTATTGTTATGACTATAGATAATCTGGAAAGATCTGGAAAAGAGCTTCCTTATCTTTTAAAATATTACAAGACCACAGGCCTGTATGAAGCTTACAAGGCAAAGGGAGATCAGTTCTCTTCTTATTTTGATAAACAAAATTTGGTTCCGACTCCATGGGAGAAGCTGGTAGAGAAAAACTGTAAAGATGAGGCATAAAACTATGATGATCGAAAGAATAAGACCCTGGGTCCAGGGGAAAAAGGTTCTGATCCTTGGATTTGGCAGAGAGGGAAAATCTACCTGGAATGTACTGAAAAAGCTGGATTGCTGCTCTTTCGTAGATGTGGCAGATATGGCAGAACCGAAGGAAAAGCCGGAGGGGATCAGAAACTGGATCGCCGGACCGGATTATCAGAAATGTTTAAATGAATATGATGTGGTATTTAAAAGTCCTGGCGTTGTATTAGAAAAGCCGGTTCAGTCTTATTCCAGTCAGATCCTGTCCCAGACAGAACTGTTTTTCCAGTGTTTCAGGGATCAGATCATCGGAATTACAGGCACAAAGGGAAAAAGTACGATCACAACCCTGATCTATCATCTGTTAAAGGAAGCTGGGATGGATACGATCCTGGTAGGAAATATCGGTATTCCTGTGTTTGATCATATGGAAGAAGTGGGAGAGGACACAAAGATCGTATGTGAACTTTCCTGTCACCAGCTGGAATATATGACTGTTTCTCCGCATATTGGAATCCTTACCAATCTCCATGAGGAACATCTGGATCACTATGGAACACTGGAGAAATATATACAGGCAAAACGCCATATTTATTTAAACCAGAAGGAAGAAGATGTACTGATCTGTAATGTACAGTGCCTGCCTGAACCGGGTACCTGCAGATCTAAACTGATCGCAGCAAAGCCTTCTTTTGAAGAGCCTGTATTTCAGATCCCGGGAGTACCTGGTCAGGGAGCTGTTTCAGAAGAAATGGTCAATATCTGGGAAAAAATGGAAGTTATACAGGAAAATGATACTACAGAGGCCAGATATGACGGCCATTCCATTGAAATTCCTGTATCCCAGATCCGCCTTTTAGGTCAGCATAATTATTTTGATATTGGGATCGCCTGGGCAGTATGCCGCCTTTTAAATATCAGGGACGAGGTGTTCTTAGAAGGGCTTAAAACTTATAAACCGCTGCCACACCGCCTGCAGTTTTTAGGAGAAAAGAATGGGATTAAATACTATGATGACTCCATTTCTACCATTTGTGAGACAACGATCCAGGCTTTAAATACTTTAAAAGATGTGGACGCCGTTCTTATTGGTGGTATGGACCGGGGGATCGACTACAGTGAGCTGATCCATTTTCTGTCCGGTCATCCGGTACCGTATATTATATTAATGGAAGCAACAGGAAAACGCATTTTTGAGGAGATCCGGCAGGATTATCCGGATTTCCAGAAAATGGAACGTCTGATCTTAACTGATCACTTAGAAGATGCAGTAAAAGAAGCGCAAAAACTTACAAGACCGGGCCACAGCTGTTTAATGTCTCCGGCAGCTGCCAGCTATGGTATCTTCAAGAATTTTGAAGAACGTGGGGAAGTTTTTGCCCGTCTGGTATTAAAATAAGCCGGAAAACATAGAAAAATCACATTTTTTTAAGAAAATATAAGGATTTTAGGACTTGTGTACCAGAATAAAATAAGATACAATCTGTAAGAAGCTTTTGGAAACGTGAAAGGGAATAATGTGGGAACCTACGATACGCTGAATGATGTACTTGTAAATCTGTTTCGCGATATCAACAGTATAGAAGAAAATGCGATAACCAGTCAGGAATATAAAGATCTGACCAATAACGATATGCATGTGATCAATGCCATCGGGGTCGGGACAACGAAAAATATGTCATCTATTGCAAAGGAATTGTCAGTGACGGTTGGTACACTGACAATTTCCATGAACAGCCTTGTGAAAAAAGGTTATGTGACTCGCTGCCGCAGTACGCAGGATCGCCGGGTGGTTCATATTTCTCTTTCGGAAAAAGGTGTCAAAGCTTATTATCATCACAAACATTTCCATGAACAGATGATACAGGGAGTGGTTGAGGTGTTGACGGAAGAAGAATTGCAGGCTTTGATCAAGGCACTGACAAAACTGAATTCCTGGTTCAGAAGTTTTGGCAAGGATGAATAAGGAGGCAACATCAGAATGAAAAAATGGTTATTAGGTTTACTTACAGCTATGATGGCAGTTTCACTGGCTGCATGTACACCAACAACTGAAAAGAAACAGGAAACAACTACAACTGCAGCTGCAGCGAAGCAGGAGCAGATTGAAGCACAGACTACCGGCGGAGCCAGCGATAAGGTACCGGATCCAAATGTAGCACCTGTAGCGATCATTTCCGTATATCACAAGGGTGATGGTGACAGCCTGGTTCAGGATATGGATTCTTTGGACAATGATGAACTGGATCCACAGGCTCTGGTAAGTAAGATGACCGAGTATGGTATTTTTACAGAAGGCACACAGGTTTTAAATTTTAACATCACCGGAGAAGGCGATGTTAAGAAGGCAGTATTAGACCTGAACAAAGTGGAAAATGATGAAGGCGTTTCTGACAGCGTATTTCTGGTAGAAATTGGAAATACCTTTATTGAAAACTTTGAGTTATCCAGCCTGACTCTCAAGGAAAATGGAGCAGACCTGGCAGGAGCTACAGATCTTACTTATGTAGCTGATTATGAGAATGTAGATTAATAATGATTATAAATGATCGTAATAATGGATCATATAAAGACACCCTGAAAGATAAGATCTGGTTTTTCAGGGTGTTTTTGTGTTTACAGACAGACATACTTTTATACACACACTGCATACAATAAGTACTGACGTAGTAAGTCAGAACTGGCAAAAATGGGCTGTGGGAAGTGAGGAGTGGAAGTATGGCTGGTTATCGCAGGTTGATATCGTATATTTATGCATATGAAGGAGAAGAAAAAGGGAAAAACATTGGTTTCGCGAAGCTGGAAGCCAGGAACGGACAGTGCCGTCTGAGCATAAATGTAAAGAAGATCTATGCAGGGGGCAATGATATGGGAGTATATCTGCTGTCTTCTGGTCAGGAGATCTTTTTAGGAAATATTTTTATCCGCAATGGCAGCGGGGATTTCAGGACCTGCGTTAATGTGGAAAATGTAATGGGAACAGGCTGTTCTATGGACAGCTGTATTGGTCTGGTGATCCATGAAAAGGGAGAGGACTGGAGGATCTACAAAACTGTCTGGGAGGATGCAGTAGCCCAGGCTGCAGAACTGGAATTTGCAGAGGTTACTTCTGAAAAGAAGGGAGATCTCGATGAGCTTTTGAAAAAGCACATTGAAGAGCTGAACCAGGAGATCGACCAGGCGGCAGAGGAAGCAGCCAGGGAGCTTGAAAAGCAGACATTGGAACAGGAAGCAGAAGTGCAGGAAACGGAGGCTCAGGAAGCAGGGGCTCAAGAAGCAGAAACGCAGGACGTTGAGACACGGGAAACAATAGAAGCTCCTATACCATCTGCACCAGCCCCACAACCCCAGACCAGGTCCAAAACATCTCAACCAGAAGAGATCCCCTTAGGCAACCCAGAAGAATTAGAACGCTTAGATCAGGAAGAAGAAAGATGGGGGCCGGACGAGCTGTGGAACAGGTTTCGGAAACATTATCCTAAAATGCAGGCCTTTGACAGTCCGGGAACTGTAGAGATTTTGTCCATCCGGCCGCAGGATATCGGCCTTCTTCCAAGGGAGAACTGGGGATACGGAAATAACAGTTTTCTTCTTCATGGTTATTACAATTACAGATATCTTATTTTTGCCCGTGTGGGAGATGAAAAACATGCCAGATCCAGGTACATATTAGGGGTTCCGGGACATTATTACAGCAATGAAAAATATATGGCATCCATGTTCGGCTTTCCTCATTTTGTGCTGGCAAAGACCCAGCCGGCCCAGGACGGCCGTTTTGGCTACTGGTATGCAGATGTAAGAATGGAAAATGTAGAGTAGGCGTTTCTCATTTTTCAGTGTATACTAAAACCTGTGGAATAATAAATATACAGCTCTGATACCGAATTGCTACGTGCTTTGCACTTTCGCAATTCTAAAAACATGAAAGGGATAAAAGATCTATGGATGAAGCAGCACAGAAAGGTCTTGTCACCAGACAGAGGCGCTGGGAAGCGAGAAATGAAAAACGCCGTCAGAAAGCGTTGGAAGAGGAAGCGAAAGCTGCAAGAATAAAGGCAGAAGACGAAAAATACATGAAGGAAGCCATTAAACAGGCCAAAAAAGCAGCCAAAATAGGAGATGTTCCCATTGGCTGTGTTCTTGTAAAAGATGGGGAGATCATTGCAAGAGGTTATAACCGGAGAAATGCGGATAAAACAGTCCTCTCCCATGCAGAGGTCACTTCTATAAAAAGAGCCTGCAAAAAAGAAGGAGACTGGCGCTTGGAAGACTGCACTCTTTATGTGACTCTGGAGCCATGCCCTATGTGTGCAGGTGCCATTGTACAGGCAAGGATCCCCAGAGTGGTCATCGGATCTATGAACAGCAAGGCGGGCTGTGCCGGTTCTGTCCTCAATTTATTAAAAGAGCCTGGCTTTAATCACCAGGCTCAGGTCGTTACAGGTATATTAGAAGAAGAATGTTCTGAAATGATGTCAAGCTTTTTTACTGAGCTGCGAAAGAAGAAGCGTCTTCCGGAAACTCCTTAAAAATACCCCGGATCACAAACAGGGACAATATAAAAGTGGCAATGTCTGCCAGTGGCTGGGCACACTGGATACCTAAAAGTCCTATGGTATAAGTCATGATCGTAAGCAGCGGGATCAGGAAAATTCCCTGACGGGCTGTAGATACCAAAGTAGCCCTGAAACCGTATCCAATAGACTGAGGCATCATATTTCCCATGATCACAGCTCCCTGGAGAGGCAGGGTGATCAACTGCAGTCTGAGAGCCAGCGTTCCGATTTCAATAACAGTCGGGTCATTGCGTCGGAATAGTGTGATAATAGAGCGGGCTGCCGGGAAACTGATCACGCTGAGTACCAGAAGGATAATGGTGCTTACACGGATGCAGAACCAGCAGGCTTTCTTCACGCGGTCGTAAAGTCCGGCGCCGAAGCAGTAGCTGCATACCGGCTGAAAGCCCTGGCCAAAGCCGATAATGACAGAGTTGATGAAAAACATAAAACGGCTGACAATGGACATGGCCGCAATCGCAGCGTCACCATAAGGCTGACACATAAAGTTCATCAGGATCGTAGCCACACTGGCAATTCCCTGACGTCCTAAAGATGGGATGCCTCCATAGAGGACCTCGCGATAGATCGCCAGTTTCGGGCGGAATTTGCGGATGCTGATGGAAATGCAGCTGTCCTGATGATTGCACATCCATAAAAGGATACAGAAACTGATAAACTGGGAAAGTCCGGTAGCTAAAGCAGCACCTGCAGTTCCCATGTCCAGAGTAAAGATAAACAGCGGATCCAGTGCAATATTTAAAAGACCGCCGACTGTAATGCCAACCATGGCAAAAGAAGCTTTTCCCTGGAAACGCAGCAGGTTGTTCATAATAAAAGAGCAGATCATAAAGGGTGCTGCAATGAAAATATAGTGGGCATAGGCTTCTGCATAAGGTGCAATGGTTTCTGTTGCGCCTAAAAGAAGAACCACCCGGTGGATGTTAAAGGTGGCAGAAACAGTGATCACCAGTCCCATGATGATACCTGTAAAAAAGGCAATAGAAACGATCTGTTCTGCCAGTTCTCTTTTTCCGGCACCAAGGGAACGGGTCATATAGTTGCCGCTTCCCATTCCGATCATAAATGCCAGTGCCTGTATAATGGACATGGCAGAAAAGATAACGCCTACAGCACCGGAGGCGCTGGTTCCCAGCTGACTTACAAAAAATGTGTCAGCCATGTTGTAAATAGAGCTGATCAGCATACTGACAATAGTAGGCGCCGCAAGCTTTGGAATGATATGGCTGATGGGGGCGTTTGCCATTTCGTAATACTGATCATGCTTTTTTTCAGTATGACTCATATAAATTTCTCCTTAATTTTTTTGTTCGTTCTGAAATTTATTATAACAGAGGAAAAAATGAAGTACAAGTGAGCCTTGACAAATGCTGGTCTCACAGGTATACTGGATAAGCATAAATTTGTCATAAAGTTTCCACGCAGCCGGGGAGATAGCGGTGCCCTGTATCTGCAATCCGCTCCAGCAGAGGTGATGCCTTGCCTCGGATCGGTCATTGCGGAGCTGCCTTATGTAAGTGGCGTTGACGTTTGGGTCTTACGCAACGGGAACCTGTGAACCGTGTCAGGGCAGGAATGCAGCAGCACTAAGCAGGAACTCTCGTGTGCCGTAAGGCAGCCTGGACCGAGTTAACTGCATGAGTAACGTCCGTGATGCCGGTACAAAGCAAGGCGCGTGGATTAAATATATAATTGATAACGAATGACCCGTCTGCGTCAGCAGACAGTGGAGCGCGATAGCGTGGGGGTCATGAGTGACTACAAGCACAAAAATAAGCAAGCCTGAGGACTGTCATAAAAGAAATATGGCAGATTTCCCCAGGCTTTTTTGTGTCAGGACACATTCTTTTTAACTTGCCCCTTGAAAATCTTTGCGTTATAATTGCAAAATAGGTATAGTAGTATCATTCTTATGGGCAACAACGAAAAATCCTGATTTCTGATTATGGAGGAAATGCAATATGAGAAGAATTGGTATCTTAACAAGTGGTGGTGACTGCCAGGCTTTAAACGCTACAATGCGAGGCGTGGCAAAATCTTTGTACAATATGTTAGATGATGTGGAGATCATCGGATTTGAAGACGGATATAAAGGTCTTATGTATGCAGATTATCAGATTATGAAACCAGCGGATTTTTCCGGTATCCTTACTCAGGGCGGAACCATTCTTGGAACATCCCGTCAGCCATTTAAGCAGATGCGGGTCCCGGATGAAAATGGCCTTGATAAGGTAGAAGCAATGAAACATACCTATAAAAAACTGAAATTAAGCTGCCTGGTAGTCTTGGGCGGAAATGGAAGCCAGAAAACTGCCAATATGCTCAGTGAAGAAGGCTTAAATGTAGTATCCCTTCCAAAGACCATTGATAATGACCTCTGGGGAACCGATATGACCTTCGGATTTCAGAGTGCAGTGGAAGTGGCTAACAA
>ENA-ORRA01000927-ORRA01000927.1-human-gut-metagenome-genome-assembly--contig:-NODE-927-length-22844-cov-3.299267_pt1 | contig 22844 bp, 19 predicted proteins | sample MGYA00242169_ERZ509122 | MGnify/ENA primary metagenome ERZ509122 (study PRJEB26280, sample SAMEA2338650) | human gut metagenome | biome: human gut; feature: human-associated habitat; material: faeces...
CGACTGTAGAAGCCGGCAGGGGTTTATTTTTACTACTAAGGAGTCCGAAAAGAAAGTAAGACGTTATTCTTTCCAAGCACCTCCGCTTATTTACAATATTTTTTTATAAGTTCATCCACATTCGGATCACCCAGTTCCTTCGCTTTATTGAAGTTTCCGCAAGCTTCGTCCGTCTTCTTCAACTGTATCTGACAAAGGCCCAACAACCGGTATGCTTCCCCATATTTCGGCTCGTCTTTCAGAATTTCATTCAGTATCTTCATGGATTCTTCGTAACGTCCTACACGCAGATTAACCACTGCATGTTCTGCCCGATAAGTCAGATCTTTGGGGCTCAATTCAACCGCTTTCACGATATCATCCAATGCACGCTGATATTGACGGGCTTTCAGCGCAGCCTGCTCACGATAATAATAGAAAAGGTCATTGACCTGTCCGTTCACAGCCTTATAATAAGCATCATAATCGAGCATTGCATTTCTTGCCTGATCGTTGTTCATATATATCTGTGCACGTTCCAGCAGATAAGGAGCAAAATTTGCCGTGACAGGCTGCGGACAACGAGCAATGCAGCTGTCCATCAATGCCAACACTTCTTTGGCATCTGCCTTCAGCAATTCTTTCGTCTTGGCGGCACTAAAGAATGAGGCTGCTGAAGCCAGATTGCTGGCATTCACCTTCTCATAAGCGGCCAAAGCACCTGCATAGTCCTGCTGTGCAAAAAGTATATCTCCTTCCAACTGCGTATAAACGGGCAAAGGATCGATAGCCATCGCCTGACGGAGATTTTTCAAAGCCGTATCATACGTCCAGTCTTTATAAGTCGTTTCCGGTTTTGAAAGCTGATAACCGTATATCAGCTTGGCGATATTATAATACACATCATCCTTTTTAGCCGCCACCTTCAAGGCTTGATTAAAGTCGGCTACAGCCTTGTCAAAATAAGACTGGTCATCCTTACCTTTTGCTACGTAATAGTTGGCACGGCGGATATATCCATCGGTACTGCTGGGGAACTGGCGAATGAAATCGTCCAGCAATTTCTCATATTCATCAGCCGACATCTGCGTGGAAGCCATAAACAGATACACCAATGCCTGATCCTCCGCTTCGGGCAATCCTTTCCGGATACCGATATTCTTCAGAGCACCGCCAAAGCCGGTTGTCTCATGTCCCTTGAAGTGGCTGAGACTGATAAAAATATCTGCGTCCATGATAGCATGGCCGATCAGGGCAGTTTTACAGTATTCTCCGTTCACTACCGGAACTTCTACTTCATCGGTTCCTCGAACTCCGTCACCGATGATGATCTGACATCCGGTTGTGATCGTGTTAAATCCATTAAGATTTGCACAGTCCAAATGCTCCAGTGCGTTCTTTCTGCTTCCCGGATAAAGGGTATTACAATCTGTCAAAAACGGCATTCCGCCCTGCTCCTTACAGAGATCTGCTACTACCTTTGCATAGTTCGGACGAAGGAATGCCATATTTCCAAGCTCTCCGAAATGCATCTTGATGGCTACGAATTTTCCATCCATATCGATATCTTTGATTCCTGCGGCAACGCAGAGTTTTTTCAGTTTGTCCAGCTGACTGGTTCCCACCGGGCAACGAAAATCAGTGAAATAAACTGTTGATTTTTCCATTCTGGTTTTCCTCCTGTTTGATCATTTCAAAATAAATTTACCCTTTTCCTGACAATATGTCCAGTTTTTATACTAAAAATGTATAAAAAATGCGCTACTCTACTCTCGAAAAAGGATCTGCGAAAAATACCGGAACTTTCCATCATTAGTCCAGCACTGCATTCCCACAGCATCTGCCATCTTCTGCGCATCCACACAATAGGCAGACATACAGGAATTATGCTTGTACGGTCCGGCGCTCATGATCAGAATATCTGTTTTTCCGCACTCTTTCATCTTCTCTGAGAGCTGCTCTGTCAGTTTATTATGTGCAAGTTTGGCTTTTCTGTAATCCATGAGTCTGTCCTGCGTCGTCTGGAGCACCAGAGTGTTCTCATAATCCAGGGCACGTTCCTTCATTTCTTCCACAGTCCCGCTTTCCGGTGGACATGCGGGATTTTTATCATAATTACCACAGGCATTTTCTTCACAGAAAACACGGTATTCCGGCACAAACACCAGCTTATCGGTTTTCATGACCGCTGCATCGGAAAAGCCAAGCTTCTTTGCTTCTTCAATAAAATCCATTTTTCTCTCCTATGCTTTTTTCTTTTATAGTGCCACATTTTATTTGTTTTTACAAGCTCTGACTTTCACTCTGCCGCCAGGCGGATAAACTCCTCCATCTCTCTTGTCTTAAACTTATTTTTATGGTAAAAGATCTGCCGGTACATGGATATCTCCACATCTTCCACATGTAAAAGGGCAATTCTTCCTTTCCGGATATCCCGCTCCACAGCCAGATAGGGAAGAAAGGAAAGTCCGTGGTTCTTTTCCAGCATGCGGATGATAAAAGCGGTATCGCTGATCTCCAGTACCGGTGACAGGGCCTGCTTCTTAAGCGCCAGCTGCTGATCCAGGGCCTGGCGATAATTGGCATTCTTTTCCGTGAGAAAAAAAGGCTCTTCCAGGATATTCTCCATCTTCAGCGTCTTTCCCGCAAACTCCGAATCTGCAGAGGCCACAAATACTACCGGCTCCGCCTTCTCCATGACCTTCACCCAGTTCTGGTCCCACCTTGGAGTATCCAGTATATAAATAAGATCCAGCCCGTTATGCTCCATCATCCGTATCAGCTGCTCCGGTGTATCAATAGTCACCTGCATATTTACTTTCGGGTGAAACTCACGAAATTTGCTGAGAACAGCCGGAAGCTTTGCTGTGCAGAGAGATTCAATCGTCCCGATATGTAATGGATTTTTCAGTTCCGCATCATCATTCATTGACTTTTTTGCTTTATTTACATCATATAAGATCCGGCTTGCATGCCCCATAAACTCTTTTCCGGACGGAGTAAGCACCACACGCTTTCCGGTTCTGTCAAAAAGTCTTGTTTCCAGCTCATTTTCCAGAAGACGGATCTGAACAGTGATCGCTGACTGAGTGTATCCCAGAACCTCTGCTGCCCTGGAAAAGCTCTGAAGCTGTGCTACATGTACAAACGTCTCCAACTGACGGATTTCCATGATTTTCTCCCTTTTACTATGAAATTTTTTCATCGTGATGATGAAATCTGTGAATTTGCCTTATTTTTATGTCAATGTTACAATACAATCACGAGGACGTCAATCGTATTTTTGTGCAAAATGAATAAATTCATACTTAGGAGGAAAGAATCCAAATGGAAAAGAAAAAAATCAAAATCGGACTTGTGCCGAAGCTGGTCATTGCCATCATCGTAGGTATCCTGTTCGGTCAGTTCCTTCCGGAAGGCTTCTGTCGCTTTGTTGTAACCCTTTCCGGATTTTTCAGTACCTTTCTGAAATTCGTCATCCCGCTGATGATCCTTGCCTATGTGACCATGGGTATTGCGGATCTTTCACAGGGTGCAGGGAAGCTTCTCCTGATCACAGTGGCTCTGGCTTATGGCTCCACTCTGATCGCAGGTTCCGCATCCTATCTGGTATCATCCAGCCTGTTCCCACACTTTATGAGTGAAGGTGCACTGGATCAGATCGCAGCTACCGCAGACGCATCCCTGACACCATTTTTCTCTATCACACTGGAGCCGGTCATGGATACTCTTTCTGCTGTTGCCCTTGCCTTTGTCATGGGACTGTGCCTCTCTTCCATGCGTGGAAAAGAAATGGGAAACAGCCTTTATAACGGAATGAGTGACTTTTCCAAGATCATTGACAAGGTCCTTCATACCATTATCATCCCGCTGCTTCCGCTTTACATCTGCGGAACCTTCACAGATATGACTATTTCCGGAAAAACCTTTGCCATCTTAAGCATCCTCTGGAAGGTATTCCTTGTTGTTATCATCATGCACCTGATCTGCATTACGATCCAGTTTGTGATCGCAGGTACTGTCAGCAAAAAGAATCCTTTCACTCTGATCAAAAATCAGATCCCGGGATACACAACTGCTCTGGGAACCCAGTCTTCCGCAGCTACCATCCCGGTCAATCTGGAATGTGCCAAAAAGGACGGCGTGTGCGAGCAGATCCGCAACTTCGTAGTACCGCTCTGTGCAAACATCCACATGGCCGGTTCCATGATCACCATCACAGCCTGTGCTACTGCAGTCTGCCTTATGAACCAGCTGCCCATCAGTCTTGGGATCATCGTTCCGTTCATCATGACTCTCGGTGTTGCCATGGTTGCATCTCCCGGTGCTCCCGGTGGTTCCATCATGACTGCTCTTCCATTCCTTTACATGGTATTCGGAGCGGAAGCCGGTGATCCGGACGGTGCCATCTGTGCTATCATGGTTGCCCTTTACATTACCCAGGATTCCTTCGGAACTGCCTGCAATGTATCCGGTGACAACGCCATCGGCGTGATCGTTGACACCATTTATAAGAAATTTATTGCAAAAACACCACAGGAGAATTAAGCAAAATGTCTTTTATCAGTGTATTTGACGTTATGGGTCCCAACATGATCGGTCCTTCCAGTTCTCATACCGCAGGGGCTGCACGCATTGCTTTCCTTGCCCAGAAGATGATCACGCCGCCCCTGAAAAAAGTGGAATTCATCCTTTATGGTTCCTTCGCCAGAACATACAAGGGACACGGTACAGACCGTGCCCTCCTTGGCGGGATCATGGGCTTTTCCACAGATGACATGCGTATACGGAATTCTTTTGATATTGCCAGGGAACAGGGGATCGACTTTTCCTTTACTCCAAATGAAGCGGAAACCGATGTCCATCCCAACACTGTAGATATCCATATGGTCAATGAACAGGGACAGGAAATGACAGTCCGGGGGGAATCGCTGGGCGGCGGCAAGGTCCGCATTGTGGAGATCAACCACGTGAAAGTGGATTTCACCGGCGAATACAGTGCCATCATCGTGATCCATCAGGATACTCCCGGTGTTGTGGCCTACATCACCAGATGCTTAAGTGAACGTAACATTAACATTGCCTTCATGCGCCTCTTCCGTGAATCCAAAGGAACCACAGCCTATACGATCGTGGAATCCGATGGTCATCTCCCGGAAGATATCGTAGAAAGCATTCACCGGAACACCAACATCCATGATGTCATGGTTGTTCAGATGTAGGGAAAAGGATGTGTTTTATGGATTTCAAAAATGCCAAGGAACTTCTTGCTCTCTGCCAGGAAAAAAAGCTTCCGATTTCCGAAGTAATGCGCCAGCGTGAGATCCTTCTCGGTGAAACCACTGCTGAAATCGTGGACCAGCGCATGGATCGTGTTCTGGAGATCATGAAGGATGCTGCTTTTTCCCCCATCAAAGATCCGGTGATATCTATGGGCGGACTGATCGGCGGGGAAGCCCGAAAGCTCTGCGAATTTCATGACCTGGGAAAAAGCCTGTGCGGAAATGTTCTCGGAAAGGGAATCACCTACGCTATGGCAACCCTTGAGACCAACGCTTCCATGGGACTTATCGTTGCCTCTCCTACTGCCGGCAGTGCCGGGATCGTTCCCGGAATGATGCTTGCTCTTCAGGAGGTCTACGGCTTTTCCGATAAAAAAATCCGCCAGGCATTATTTAATGCAGGCGCGATCGGCTATCTTGCCATGCGAAACGCCACAGTTGCAGGTGCGGTTGGCGGATGTCAGGCTGAGGTCGGAATCGCTTCTGCAATGGCTGCTTCTGCTGCTGTGGAACTTCTTGGCGGTACACCTCTTCAGTGTACTTATGCTGCTTCCACCGTTCTTATGAATATGCTCGGTCTTGTATGTGACCCGGTAGGCGGCCTGGTGGAATATCCCTGCCAGAACCGTAACGCAGCCGGTGTTTCCAATGCCCTAATCGCAGCGGAAATGTCACTGGCCGGTATCCCCCAGTTCATCCCGCTGGATGAGATGATCGATGCCATGTATACTGTGGGCAAAAAACTTCCTGCAGAGCTTCGTGAAACTGCTCTCGGCGGGTGTGCAGCCACACCGTCCGCCTGTGAAAAGTGTCATCTTTGCAGCTGAAATGCAACTATGGCAGAGAAAAAGCAGTTGGATATCTTATGCCCCATTTGTTGCACAGCTCTATATTGAATAATAACTTCATAGTTTGCTCAGTCAGATAATAAAACGGAGAATTCCTTAAATTTTTCTTTCGGGAATTCTCCGTTTTCTTTTTTATAAATCCTAATTTATAATTTCATGTGTAAATATCTTTTATTTCTCCAGCACCGGGATATTCTCCTTTTCTGATGCAGTAATTTTACAGGTTTGTCATAAAACAGGCATTCTGATCTCGCATTCGCTGATTGCTCAGATTTTTTCGATTTTATTTCGTAATCCCAGCATTCTGTGATCCAGATTAGCAATTTCTTCTGCATATTTTTTTAATTCTGTTTCAATTTCCGCATTGTCTCTTTTTTTATAATACAATTCATATTCTAACACAGACCAGTAATCCATCGCAATGGTCCGAAGCTGTATTTCCACCAGTTCTTTCTGTTCACCTTCCGCAGAGTAGATAGGTACTTTCACGATCAGATGAAGACTTTTGTAGCCGTTTTTCTTTGGATTTTTAATGTAATCCTTTATCCGGACGATCTCGATATCCTTCTGCATTTCCAGGGATTCTGCAACCTGGTAAAGCTCATCCTCAAACGGACAGACTACACGGATGCCGATGAGATCTTTCAGATTTTTTCTGGCTGTCTCGAAATCCGGTTCCAGGCCTTTTTTCAGAAGTTTTGCGTAAATACTTTCCGCACTTTTGATCCGACTGGTAGTCTGACTGATCACAGTACGTTTTTTCTGCCCGGAAAGCTCTGCATTGATCATCTTCAGTTTTGCCATAAGGATATCGATGGCCGCCTTACAGCGGAGGCGGTAGTCCGGATCCTTGATGTAGCTTGCGATGGCTGCTGTTTTTTCTGCTGTCAGTTTCTGATTTTCTGGTTCTATTGAATCCGGAACTCTGCTCTGCTCTTCGGAGCCGGAGCATCCATTTTTGGATTCTCCTTCTCCTGCTCTTCTTGGTCCTGTTCGAATCCATCTTTAATAGATTTCTGTTTTTTTCTTATTTTTTTCTTTGATTTCTTTTTTGTCATGTCTGCCTTATCTATTATTTTTAGTTTTCGTGTACATCTTATATATTATACCGGCCACATGCTGTTTTTCATCAAATCAACGTAAGACTATTGTTAAATCTGTGGTAAAAAAGTCCTCCGAAAAATCTCAAGATTATATCTCCTGATATCTCTGCGACTTCCCGAAGGACTCTTTCACACATAATTTACATATTAATAAAACAATTTACAGAAATTCCGACTGCAGCGCATCGTATCCGGTCTCACCTGTACGGATACGAACAGCGTTACGGATCTCGTAGCTGAATATCTTACCATCGCCCGGATCACCGGTGAATGCTGCTTTCTGAATGGCATCAATAACTTTAATCTCCCAGTCTTCTGATGATACTACAATCTCAAACTTGATCTTCGGTTTCAGAAATACATCGATCTTGGAACCACGGACATATTCTGTATAGCCGCGCTGTGTTCCGCAGCCCATGATCTGGGTTACTGTAAAACCGTTAACCTGGATCTCATTTAACGCTGCTTTGACATCTTCCATTTTTTCTTCTCTTACGATTGCTTCTATTTTAATCAACATACTATAATCTCCTCTTTAACACCATCATTCACATTAACAGGAAATGGACTCTTATCAGTCAAATCCATTAAATGACGGATATGCATTCTCTCCATGCTGGGATGCATCAAGCCCTACCATTTCTTCCTTCGGATCTACACGAAGCGGTATAAAGATCCGCACGATCCCGATACAGATCAGCGTTCCCACAATAGCAACCGCAATGGTGATCACAATACTCAATACCTGCGCCAGGAACAAACGGTGATCTCCAAACACAAGGCCATCCCATTTTGCAACCGAGTTAATGGAAGTTTTTCCGAAGAGACCTGTTGCGATTCCTCCCCAGATACCACCGATACCATGGCAGCCAAAAGCATCCAGGGCATCGTCGATCTTCAGCTTCTGTTTCAGAAGGATCACAGTAAAGTAACAGATCGGGCTTACCAGGATCCCAATGATAAAGGATGCCCATACCGGTACGAAACCAGCTCCCGGTGTAATGGCTACCAGTCCGATAACAAGACCTGTGGATGCACCAACCAGTGTCGGTTTTCCCTCGCGGATCACCTCGATCAGCATCCAGGTCAGCAGTGCGCAGGCAGAAGAAATACTGCTGGTCATAAAGGCATGTGCCGCAAGGCCGTCTGCCTTCAGCGCACTTCCTGCATTAAAGCCGAACCATCCGAACCACAGCATGGCTGCCCCGAGAAATACAAACGGGATATTGTGCGTACGATAGGTTGCTTTTGCATAGCCTCGTCTCTGTCCAAGATAAATGGCAAGAACCAGTGCACTGACACCGGAACTGATATGTACCACATTTCCTCCTGCAAAGTCCACAGAGCCAATGGCTGCCAGAAATCCACCGTCTCCCCAGACCATATGTGCCATTGGATAATACACGATCAAAGACCAGATCGCAATAAAGAAAAACAGCGCCTTAAAACGCATTCTTCCAACCACGGCACCGGTGATCAGTGCCGGTGTGATCATGGCAAACATCATCTGGAACGCCACAAATACCAGATGCGGGATCGTATCCGCATAAGGTCCCGGCTCCCAGCCTACGCCATTCAGCGCAAACCAGCGAAAATCTCCGATGATCCCGCCATGATTTCCTCCAAATGCCAGCGAATATCCAAACAATGTCCACATAACTACAGACAGTCCCATGATCGCCCCACAGGCCATCATGGTATTTACCACATTTTTCCTGCGGACCAGTCCTCCGTAGAAAAACGCAAGCCCAGGTGTCATAAAGAACACAAAGGCTGTACAGATCAACATAAAGCCGGTATCTCCTGCATTCATCATTCATTTCCTCCTCGATTTCCTCAATTATTCCGCAACGCAAAAAGCGCCTGGAAACTCAATTTCCAGACGCCTTTGTCATGTCAGTTAGCATAGCAGATAATTTGTGGGTTTTCAAGAGTTTTTTCGCTATTTTTCTGTTTTCTTACAGAATTACTATGTTTTATGTGGATATGAAATTTATTTTCGGCAATCTATCCGGTTATAAATATTGGAGAGATTTTATTTTATCTCTTACTGTACTATAATACGGACTATGCTCAGGATCAGCAGATGTGCCGGATAAAAAATATAGAAAAACCACTTGGAAAACTTCGGTGCTTTTTCGGATTTTTTGCCATTATAGAAGCACAGGATGATGATTCCTGATGCCACGATCCCTGCTGCCGAAAACAGAGCATGGAGCATCGCCGGTCCGGCTGCCATTTTTTCCACGTAGGAGCTGTAGTTAAACAGCACAAAAAGGGCAGCACCGACTCCGTACGCTGTTATCATCCTCTTCCTGTTCCCCCAGCTCTCATGGAACCAGATGGTAAAAACCGGTGCCAGGATTGCCCAGTCCGAACAAACGGATAGTAAAAGAAGCAGGATCAGAAGTGGAATTCTCCATTTACTTGCCATCATCCTTTCCTGAACAACCAGGATCATAAAACAGATAAACAGAGTAAAGATCATATTCAGCTGTGAATTCCCAAAAGCCATCATATAGGGAATCTGAGAGATCCCGGCAAAGATCAGAAGTCTTTCACCGTATTTTCTCCTGGAATGTGTATAGTAAAAGCCTTCCACAAGAAAATAGCACATGGTAATGGCTGTGAAGTAGCCAATGTCTATAAACACTTCCCACAGGATCGTGTTTTCCGGCAGAAGCACGTTGGCGATATGGTTCAGAAGCATGGTAAAAATTGCCAGATATTTAATGGCATCCCGGGTCAGTCCCGGCTTTTCTGTTGTTGGCATGATCTTCTCCTTCTGTGCAGAAAAATTTTCAGATCTTTCACATCTTCTGCACAATATAATACATTTATCTTACACTGATTTTCTGACTCATACAACTTTTTTTGTTATTGCTGGAGTTGCCTTTTTCTTAAGGTAAGCTTATACTGTAGAAAGCATGCTGTATTTTATATGGCAAAACTTCTCAGCAAACACTGTAAAACAATAAATTCGGAAAGGAATTATCGATCATGATCCAGGATATCGCACCACATACCTATCACAATGAGTACAAACCTGTGGCCCCGGATAAAGAAAGCCACATCCTCGCCTATGAAGAAGGAAAGATCCTTATGAAAAAAGATGGCGAGACTATGACTCTTCCAAGCTTTGGAGAGCTGGAAGGAAAAGTTGAAAATCTCTATGAGAATTATATCTATCTCTTCTCCATTGACGAAGAGCATTTTTATCTGATCCCGGATCTTGACACCAGTCTCCTTTCTGGTTATCAGTTTGAGATCACAAGAGTTCTCCGCACAGCGGAGCCACAGTATCTGGCTTTCGCAGGAATCACCGGATATCAGCTCTTTCAGTGGTACAGCAAGCGCCGTTTCTGCGGCTGCTGCGGCAAACCGATGGTACATGATAAACATGAGCGCAAGATGATCTGCCCTGCCTGTGGAAACGGTGAATATCCGGTGCTTTCTCCGGCTGTGATCGTAGGCGTTACCAACGGCGACAAGCTGATTCTCTCCAAATATGAGGGTCGAACTCACACCCGCTACGCCATGATCGCAGGTTTTGCCGAGATTGGTGAGACCATCGAGGAGACCGTTCACCGTGAAGTTATGGAAGAGATCGGCGTAAAGGTCAAAAATCTCCGCTACTACAAGAGCCAGCCATGGTCCTTCTCCGGAACACTTCTGTTTGGCTTCTACTGTGATCTGGATGGCGACGACACTCTGACTGTAGACCACGATGAGCTTTCCATGGCCTCCTGGTTCAACCGGGAAGACATTCCGGATGAAGGAGATAATATCAGCCTTACCAAGGAGATGATGATGGCATTTAAGCATGGAAAAGCCTGAAGTATCGCTTGCCTGATTCCGTAAACAATTTTTCGCAACCAATTTCACAAAAAAACACCGGCCATTCATCTGTACCATGTCCTGTCCAGGCTGCCAGATCATCTCTGACATCTCAGCCCCAGTACATATTCCGATGAATGCCGGTGTTTTTATTTTCTATTTTTCTATTTTTCTTCCGAGCCGGAGCAATCTGCCTAAAACCGTTTTATTTCTCCGCTGTCAGATGCCAGATATCTCTGTTGTACTCTTCGATGGTTCTGTCTGAAGAGAAATATCCTGCTTTTCCGATATTTACAAGCATTTTCTCTGCCCATGCGGTTCTGTCCTCATAATCGAGCAGTGCCTGATCTTTCACCTTCGCATAATCCTCGAAGTCAAGAAGAGTCATGAACCAGTCTTTGCTTACGATCTCATGATGCAGTCTTCTTAAATGCTCCTCACTTCCAATAGAAAGAAGCTCGTTTCCTACGATAAAGTCTACTGCACGACGGATGCGCTCGTCTTTCTCATAAAAATCTCTGGAGCAGTAGTCAGCCTTTTCATAGTGTTCGATAACCTGCTCACTGGACTCTCCGAAGATATAGATATTATCCTTGCCTACCAGCTGGCTGATCTCCACATTTGCACCATCCATGGTTCCCAGTGTTACAGCACCGTTGAGCATGAACTTCATGTTTCCTGTTCCGCTGGCCTCCTTGGAAGCAAGAGAGATCTGCTCGGAGATATCGCAGGCAGGGATCAGCTTCTCTGCTGCACTTACGTTGTAGTTTTCCACCATAACAACTTTCATGTACGGGGAAACCTCCGGATCATTGTTGATAAGCTCCTGTAAGCAGAGGAGAAGGTGGATAATATCCTTTGCGATAACGTATGCAGGAGCTGCTTTTGCACCGAAGATAAAGGTTACCGGACGCTGCGGCTTCTCGCCTGCCTTGATCTTCAGGTAACGGTCGATGATATAAAGTGCGTTCAGCTGCTGACGTTTGTACTCATGAAGACGTTTGATCTGGATATCATAAACACTGTGTGTGTTGATCTCCTCACCTGTATTGGCTTTGATAAACTCCGCACATCTCTTCTTTGCATCCTGCTTGATCTTAAGGATATTGGCAAGAACGTCCTGATTTCCCTTGAAGCCAAGCATCTTGTCAAGCTCAAAGGAATCCTTGCGGAAGCCGTCACCGATCATAGATGTGATGTACTCTGTCAGCGGATGGTTGCAGTGAAGGAGCCATCTGCGGAAGGTGATTCCGTTTGTCTTGTTATTGAATTTCTCCGGATAGATCTCATAGAACTGATGAAGCTCTGTCTCCTTCAAGATATCGGTATGAAGGGATGCAACACCGTTGATGGAAAATCCGTAGTGGATGTCCATATGTGCCATGTGTACCAGGTCATTCTTGTCGATGATGGCAAGATTTTCCTGCGGATATTTTGCTTTGATACGCTCGTCCAGCTTGCGGATGATCGGCATCAGATGCGGAACAACTTCCTCAAGATAGGAGATCGGCCATTTCTCAAGTGCCTCTGCAAGAATGGTATGGTTGGTATAAGCGCATACATGAGATACGATCTCGCATGCCTCCTCGAACTCGATCCCACGCTCTGTAAGGAGACGGATAAGCTCCGGAATTACCATACTCGGATGTGTATCGTTGATCTGGATCACTGCGTAATCGGCAAGGTCATGAAGATTGCAGCCTTTTGCTGTTGCCTCATCCAGAATCAGCTGTGCCGCATTGCTTACCATGAAGTACTGCTGATAGATACGAAGCTTTCTTCCTGCATCATCGCTGTCATCCGGATACAGGAACAGTGTCAGGTTGTGGAGCAGATCCTTCTTATCAAAGGAGATTCCCTCGCCCACAATGCTCTCGTCTGCAATATCAATATCAAAAAGGCGAAGCTTAATCGCTTTGTTCTCATAGCCTGCAACATCAATATCATACAGTGTGGATTTCAGCATAAAGCCCTTAAATGGGACATAATAGGAAACGCCTGCATCTGTAAGCCAGCTCTCCGGCTGGATCCAAGGATTCGGTGTCTCAAACTGAAGATGATCCTTAAACTCCTGTTTGAAAAGTCCGAGGTGATAATTAAGTCCGATTCCTTCTCCCGGAAGTCCCAGAGTTGCAATGGAATCCAGGAAACATGCTGCCAGACGGCCAAGTCCGCCGTTTCCGAGAGATGGCTCCGGCTCGATCTCCTCGATCATGGAAAGCTCTTTTCCGTTTTCTTTAAGATATTTCGCAACTTCATCATAAACGCCCAGATTGATCAGGTTGTTGGAAAGAAGCTTACCGATAAGGAACTCTGCGGAAATATAATAAATTTTCTTTTTTCCATCCTGGTAGCCGCGCCCCTTCAGCTGCTCCTTTGTCCAGGAGAGGAGTCCGTGATAGATTTCCTCGTTTGTACAATCTTTTACATTTTTATTATATTTGTCTTCAAATACTTTGCTTAATGTTTCCATTTTTAATCTCCTTTCATGGATCTTGATGGGATGAAATATGTTTTACAAGGTTGTTTGCTTTGTTTTTGATGATATTAGGATATCACGCATTTCTTTTCAAAAATATAACAATCCTGTCATGATATGCAAGATATTTGTCAGACTATTTTTCACTTTTTACTGTAGCTCTGCATAAAAACGTAACCGATACATATGCGGTTGCTTCGGGAGCTTTCTCAGATCTGTCTCATACTCTTCCTGTACTTATGCGGTGAAACCTTATTGGACTGCTGAAATTTCTTTATAAAATAACTTGTACTGTTAAATCCCACCTGCATGGCGATCTCCGTTACAGGTGCATCGGAATGCGTAAGAAGATACTTCGCCTTCTCCATACGGAAGTCATTAATGTATTCCACCAGGGTTTTTCCCGTATACTGGCGGAAAAGCTTCATAAAATAATACTCACTGTAATTGGAAAGTCCGGAAAGCTCTGAAACGGTAAGATTCTCCTGGTAGTGAAGGCTGATATGATCCAGCACTTCCTTTACTGCTGCAAGGCTCTTGTTCTGCTCTGTGCTTACCGGGATAATATAATGCTTCGTCAGCATCTCATAAAAGAAATCAAAAAACAGCATTTTCAGCTTCACATAAAAATATGGCTTCTTCTCCGTATGACAGTCATGGATCTCCAGAAAAATTTCCCGTAGCTTCTCATATCCGGAATCTCCCTCTTCTATATGATGGCAGAATTCTGCCTTGTTTTCTATTAATGGTGATACCACACATTCCTGGCAGATATCTCCCGGCTGACCTGCAAGGAAGCCCAGGCTGAAAACCACACTCTTATAATAAAGAGGCTTCTTAAGATCCGTGCGCATACTATGGAGAACTCCGCAGTTCACGATCAGGATATCCCCCTTTTTCAGGCGGATGCTCTCCCGGTTCAGTCTGGCAAAGCCACTGCCTTTTTCAATATACATGATCTCCATCTCACTGTGCCAGTGGTCATACAGTGCATGAAAGATTTCACAGTTCGCCATATAGGTTTCCACCGGCAGCTCAAAGGAACCGTGAGGGCTTAATTCTTTTAAATTATCATCCACTTCGGATACGTGAAGAGGATTTTTTGCGGATGTGTCTGTTTCTGGCATGATTTCCTCCGTGATCAATATCTATCCTGCGGACATTTGCCTTCCGCTGGATATCCAATCCTTACATAATGATTCTGTTTGACTCCCTTAGTGTAAAGGATATTTACAACCATGACAATATTATATTTCCTGTTTTCTTTTTTATGACGTTACGGTTACTCTGTTCTCAGCAACACGCTTCGCGATGCACTTCCATAAACGGCAATCTTGACTTTTCCCCTTCCAACTGCTATATATAATATTTAGAATAAAATAATTTGACTTTAAAAGGAAAAAAAACTACCATGAATCCATTAAAAAAAGCTTACTGCCGGGTTTTCCAGAATGTCTTTAAATTCGCCCTTCCACTGCTTCCTTACCGCAATCCGAAGATCATCGGAAGCGTCAAAGGTATTCCGGAAGTTCTGGAAAAAAGAAACTATAACAATGTACTCATCATCACAGATGCAGGGATCCGAAGCCTTGGCCTTACAGAAAGACTGGAGCAAACACTGAAGCGAAGCTGCATCTCTTACCACATCTACGACAAAACCGTTGCCAATCCAACAACCGTCAATGTGGACGAAGCCCTTCACATGTATCTGGACAATGACTGCCAGGCGATCATCGGCTTCGGCGGAGGTTCCAGTATGGACTGTGCAAAAGCCACAGCAGCCCGCATTGCCAAGCCACACCAGTCTCTTGCTCAGATGAAGGGAATCCTGAAGATCCACAAAAAGCTTCCTCTTCTCATCGCCATCCCCACGACTGCAGGAACAGGAAGTGAAACAACACTTGCTGCTGTCATTACCGATGCAGAAACACGGCACAAATATGCCATCAACGATTTTCCGCTGATCCCACGCTACGCAGTCCTTGATCCGAAAGTGACTTTAAGCCTTCCGCCGTTTATCACAGCTACCACCGGCATGGATGCCCTGACTCACGCAGTGGAAGCCTACATTGGAAATTCCACTACACCTGGCACAAGAAAAAATGCCCTGGATGCTGTCAGACTGATCTTTGAAAATCTGGATACCGCCTACACAGACGGCAATAATATTGAAGCAAGACGAAATATGCTCCGCGCCTCCTATTTCGCAGGCTGTGCCTTCACCAAATCCTACGTTGGATATGTCCACGCAATTGCACATTCCCTCGGCGGAAAATATAATGTTCCACATGGGCTTGCCAATGCAGTGATCCTTCCTATGGTACTGGAAACATACGGAGATTCCATCACTCACAAACTCCGCAACCTTGCCGTAACTGCCGGTCTCTGCGATAAACATGAGGACGATAAAACTGCTGCCCGGATGTTTATTGATGCAATAAAAGATATGAAAAAACGCTATGGCATCGGAGACTATATCCCGGAAATCCAGGAAACAGACATCCCGGAGCTTGCCCATTACGCAGATAAAGAAGCCAATCCTCTGTACCCGGTTCCTGTGCTGATGGATGCCGGCGAACTTGAGACACTGTATTACAGACTGATGCCTCCGGCAGGCAATTGCTAAAACAGCCATTGGCATAGAAAGATTTTTTCGATATTTCGAATACAGTTTTTTCAGAAAGGACTACAATTCCATGGAAAAAGAACAGATCAACCAGCTTTTAGATAAACAGCGCCAGTACTTCTACTCCGGCGCAACTCTTGACCTTGATTTTCGCATCAGCGCCCTGAAACGTCTCCGCGCTTCCATCCGGAAACACGAAGATCAGATCCACGCCGCGCTGAAAAAGGATCTGGGAAAAAGTAATTTCGAAAGCTATATGTGTGAGACCGGACTGGTGCTCTCCGAGATCACACATATGCTGAAAAATATCCGCTCCTACGCAAAAGAACAGACCGTTCCAACTCCACTGGCACAGTTCCATTCCCACAGTTTCCGCAAACCATCCCCCTACGGTGTTGTTCTCATTATGAGTCCGTGGAACTATCCGTTTCTTCTCACCATAGAACCACTGGTAGACGCCATTGCAGCCGGAAACACAGTCATCCTGAAACCAAGTGCCTACTCACCGGCAACAAGCGAAGTGATCCGTCTTCTCATCCATGAATGTTTCGATGAAAAATACGTTGCAACTGTCACAGGCGGACGTGCGGAAAACACACATCTTCTCAGTCTGCACTTTGATTACATCTTCTTCACGGGAAGCCAGTCTGTGGGAAAAGAGGTCATGAGAAAGGCTTCCGAACACCTCACACCAGTCACTCTGGAGCTGGGTGGAAAAAGCCCCTGCATCGTGGACAAAACAGCCAATCTCCGCCTTGCGGCAAAACGTATCGTATTCGGCAAGTTTCTGAACTGTGGCCAGACCTGCGTGGCTCCGGACTACATCTACTGTGATCCGGAGATCAAAGAAGCCCTGGTCGCAGAGCTTCGCAGACAGATCACACGCCAGTATGGAAAAGAACCACTGAAGAACCGGAATTATGGAAAAATCATCAACGAAAAGCATTTCGACCGTATCAACAGTCTGATCAATCCTGCCAAAACTGTCTGCGGCGGTGGTTCCAACCGTGAAACACTTCAGATCGAGCCGACAGTTCTTGATAACGTAACCTTCGAAGATCCGGTCATGCAGCAGGAAATCTTCGGTCCGGTACTTCCGGTCCTCACCTATGACTCTCTCGGAGGTGCCGTAACAAAGATCAATTCCATGGCACATCCGCTGGCTCTTTATATCTTCACCGAAGATGAAAAAAATGCCCGGGAAGTTACTTCCCGATGTGGTTTCGGCGGTGGCTGTATCAACGATGTCCTCATACATCTGGCAACCAGCAATATGGGCTTCGGCGGCTTTGGTGAAAGCGGCATGGGATCCTATCATGGCATCGACGGCTTCCGGACATTCTCTCATTATAAGAGTATTGTAGATAAAAAGACCTGGATCGATCTTCCTATGCGGTATCAGAAATATCGGAAGATTTATGAAAAAATGGTACGGTTGTTTATGCGGTAGATATGAAGGGAGGGCGCTGCCTGATGCATCGCCCTCCTGTTACTTTAGATTTTCTTATTATTTTTCCCAGATGATCTTTACCGGCATGATCCCGGTCAGTTCTTTGCTTTTTTCATCCGGCTGGCTGCAGCCTGCATAAATTTCAAATTTCTTTCCTTCTTCCATCCGTTTTCCTTTTTCATCTACTACGGTGAATGCTTTTTCCCATATTGGGATTTCTATTTTTCGGCATTCTCCCGCCTTCAGGAATATCCGCTGAAAACCGGCCAGCATCGGATTGGGAATGGCATTTTTGCTGTCGATATTTTTTACATAGATCTGAACAACATCCTCTGTATCATATGCGCCGTTATTCTGCACTTCTACCTCCACGTTTATCTTCTGTCCACATGTTTTGACCTCTGCTTTATCTACTGCCACCTTACTGTACGTCAGACCATATCCAAAAGGAAACTGTGCTTTTCGTTCCATATAGCGATATGTTCTGCCTTTCATGGAATAATCGGTAAAATCCGGAAGTTCTTCCAGGCTTTCATAAAATGTCACCGGAAGTTTTCCTGATGGCGAGATTTCTCCAAACAGTACCTTTGCCGCTGCCTTCCCGCCCTGGCATCCAGGGTACCACAGCATCATGACGGCATCAAATTTCTCTACCGCATATTTCAGATTAAGGTCACTTCCTGCCAGCAGACAGAATACTGCCGGTTTTCCTGTGTCTGCGATTGCTTCCATCAGTTCTCGCTGTACTCCGGGAAGTTCAATATCTTCTTTATCTCCCGATACATAGCTGTTTCCGGTGTCTCCCTCTTCTCCTTCCAGTGTCTCATCCAGTCCCATACATAAGATCACCACATCGCTGTTTTCCGCAACCACCTTCGCTTCCGCAATACGATCTCTGGTAAACGCAAGGTGCTCCGTCCGGTCTCGGAACAGATCACAGCCTCTGGAAGTAAGGATCCTTACATCGTCTCCCACATAATCCTGGATGCCTTCCTGTATGGTAATATACCTGGAAGCTGTCCCATGATAATTGCCGATCAGCGCCTGTCTGCTGTCCGCATTTGGTCCGATGATCCCTATTGTTTTCAGTTTTTCTTTATCAAGCGGAAGAATCCCGTTATTTTTCAGCAGAACAAAGCTTTTTTCCGCTGCTTTCTCCGCTGCATCCAGATGCCTGGGAGATTCCACCTCCAGATAGGAGATATTGTCATATTCGCTTCCATCAAACAACCCCAGCAGATACCTTGTGGTAAAAAGCCGCACTGCTGCCCGGGTTATGGTTTCTTCTGTGACAAGCCCCTTTTCGTATGCCTTCATAATGTGAAGATAAGTATTTCCACAATTCAGGTCACAGCCATTATTAATAGCCAGTGCTGCAGATTCAACGGCTGTATCCGTTACCATATGGTGTTCATGAAAATCACGGATCGCCCAGCAGTCTGATACAAAATGCCCCTGAAATTTCCATTCGCCTCTGAGTTTTTTCTGTAATGTGGGACTTCCGCAGCAGGGTTCCCCGTTTGTCCGGTTATAAGCTCCCATAACCGCTTCTACTTTGGCTTCTTTTACCAGACCTTCGAATGCCGGCAGATACGTTTCTTCCATATCTTTTGCGGATGCTTCCGCATCAAATTCATGACGGAGTGCCTCCGGCCCGGAATGTACTGCAAAATGTTTGGCACAGGCTGCTGCCTTCATTGTATCCCCATTTCCCTGAAGTGCTTTTACAAAGGAAACTCCCAGTTCTTTTGTAAGATACGGATCTTCCCCATAAGTTTCATGGCCTCTACCCCATCGTGGATCACGGAAAATATTGACATTAGGAGACCAGAACGTCAATCCCTTATAAATATCTCTGTCACCGTTTACGGAATATGCATTATACTTTGCTCTGCCCTCTGTTGCCACGATACCTGCCATCTCTGCCACACTTTTCCGGTCAAAAGCTGCCGCCATTCCGATCGCCTGTGGAAAAACCGTTGCCTGCCCTGCTCTGGCAACACCGTGAAGTCCCTCATTCCACCAGTTATACGCCGGAATTCCCAATCTTTTTATTGCAGGTGCATCGTACCTTAACTGACTGGCTTTTTCCTCCAGAGTCATCCTGGCAACCAGCGCTTCTGCTTTCTTCTTTGCTTCTTCCCGATTCATCCCCAATTTCCTCCTCACCTTTTTTTATATCATCTATCATTTGGTCTCTGACTGTCAAGTAGATATTTCCTGCAATTTTTCCGGCCTCTGTTCAGAGCAGAAAAAAATCTGCTTTACCCTTTCTTTGGGATAAAGCAGATTTTTATTACACTTTGTGATCTGTGTTCCAATTTCAGCCGGGAACTTATCTGATTGCATCCTTCATCTCTTTCACATAAGCCTTCACCTTCGGCACGCAGTCTTTGCCGTAGGCACCACAAAGCTTCACGATCGCAGATCCTACAATGGCACCGTCTGACTGATCTGCCATTTTTTTTGCCTGCTCCGGTGTGGAGATTCCGAATCCTACTGCACATGGAATGTCTTTCTGGGCTTTTACTAATTTCACCATAGCTCCGATATCTGTGGTAATGCTGGTACGCATTCCTGTTACACCAAGGGAAGATACGCAGTAAACAAAGCCTTCCGCCTCTTTTGCGATCATGGCGATCCGCTCATGGGAGGTCGGTGCGATCAGGGAGATCAGGTCAAGGCCGTACTGTTTGCACACAACATCAAACTCTTCTTTTTCCTCAAACGGAACATCCGGAAGGATCAGTCCATCCATTCCAACTTCCGCTGCTTTCTTGATAAAACGCTCTGTTCCGTAAGAAAATACTACGTTTGCGTAGGTCATGAATACCATTGGGATTTTTGTATTTTTACGGATTTTTTCTGCCATTGCAAAAACTTTATCTGTAGTCACGCCGCCTGCAAGTGCCCGGACATTAGCTTCCTGGATCACAGGTCCCTCTGCGGTAGGATCTGAGAACGGGATCCCAAGCTCGATCAGATCTGCTCCTGCTTCTTCCATTGCATAAACCAGCTGCTCTGTTACCTCCAGAGACGGATCTCCGCAGGTTAAAAAAGGAATAAATGCTTTTCCGTTTGCAAATGCCTCTGTAATTCTCTTATTCATGAATATCCTCCCCTCTGTAGCGGGCGATTGCCGCACAGTCCTTATCTCCACGTCCTGAAATAGTAACTACCATGATCTTGTCCTTTCCAAGTGTCGGTGCGATCTTTTTCGCATAGGCCACTGCGTGAGCACTTTCGATCGCAGGAATGATTCCTTCTGTTCTGGAAAGATATTCAAATGCGCAAACAGCCTCTTCGTCCGTTACGGCAACGTAATCAGCCCTGCCGGATTTATAAAGATTTGCATGTTCAGGGCCAATACCGGGATAATCAAGACCTGCCGATATGGAATAAACCTCGTCTATCTGACCTTCATAATTTTGCAGAAATATAGATTTCATGCCGTGGAAAATGCCCAGACGGCCCGTTGCTATGGTAGCTGCGGTCTGATCTGTCTCCACACCCCGTCCCGCTGCCTCGCAGCCTACCAGCTTCACGTCCTTTTCATCTATAAATTCATAAAAGGCTCCCATTGCATTGCTTCCGCCGCCCACACAGGCAATTACCATATCGGGAAGCTTTCCTTCCTTCTCCATAAGCTGCTCTTTGATTTCCCTGCTGATAACACTCTGGAAATCCCTTACCATCATGGGGAAGGGATGGGGACCCATGACAGAACCTATGACATAATGTGTATCGGAGATACGGTTAGTCCACTCCCTGAGCGTTTCATTGACAGCATCCTTTAATGTCTGGGTTCCGCTGGTCACCGGATGCACCTTGGCCCCTAACAGCTCCATACGGTATACATTAAGTGCCTGGCGGTCCGTATCCTCCTTGCCCATGTAAACCTCGCATTCCAGACCCAACAGGGCAGCTGCGGTGGCAGTGGCCACGCCGTGCTGTCCGGCCCCTGTCTCGGCAATCACCCTGGTCTTTCCCATCTTCTTGGCCAGAAGGACCTGCCCCAGTGCGTTGTTGATTTTGTGGGAACCGGTGTGGTTTAAGTCCTCCCGTTTCAGGTAAATCCTGGCCCCGCCCAGGTCCTTTGTCATCTTCTCTGCATAGTAGAGACGTGACGGACGGCCTGTGTATTCCTCCAGCAGATACTTTAACTCAGCCTTAAACTGTGGATCCTTTTTATAATACTCATATGCTTCTTCCAATTCCGTGACAGCGCTCATCAGTGTTTCCGGTATGAACTGGCCGCCATGGATTCCAAATCTTCCTCTTGACATTTCTGTTTCTCCTTTTTTAAACGATTTTTTACCGCAGGACCTGGGCTATTTCCTCCATCTTCCTTCTGTCCTTCCTGCCCCCTGTTTCCACCGCGCTGCTGACATCAATGCAGTAGGGTCCATGGGATGCCGCCTGTCTTATGTTGCCCAAATGGATGCCGCCTGCCAGGAAATAAGGCTTTTTTAACTCCGGTATCATATTCCAGTCAAACTGGGTGCCGCTGCCTCCGTACCTGCCCTTTGTATAGGTGTCCAGAAGCAGGTAATCGCAGGACAGCTCCTGGGCCTTTAAAATCTGTTCCCTGCTTCTGACCCGCACCGCCTTGATGACCGGAAGCGGGGTGTGTTTCTTCAGTTGTCTTATGTACGCCTCATCCTCATCTCCGTGGAGCTGTATCAGGTCAATCACCCTTTCCTTTTCCCGGTGCCCTGCCAGCTCCAGTATCTCCTCCATGGGCGCATTGACAAATACGCCCACGGCTCTGATTCTCTTATCCAGCTCCCGCCTTAACTGGGCGGCCTTATCAGGCGTAACCCTGCGGCTGCTCTCGGCAAATACAAAGCCGATATAGTCCGGCAGAATGTCATTGGCCGCCAGTATATCTCCAAACCGGCTGAGACCGCATATCTTAAGCCTGCATGTCTTCATCATTCATCTCCCTGCCCTGTTTCCTCTATCTGTTCTGATTCCCTATCTGTCCTGTTTCCTCTATCTGTCCCGGTTCATGTCCGGCCCTACCGTATCCGGGACTTAAGTTCCCTGAGAGCCTGCTTTTTATCTGCCGCCCGCATCAGTGTCTCTCCCACAAGAACCGCATCTACCTGGTTCTCCGCCAAAAGCTCTATATCCTCAGGCGTCCTGATTCCGCTCTCTGCCACAAATATGGTGCCCCGGTCCACCAGCCTCCTGAGCCTCAGGGCGTTTGTGAAGTCTACCTCAAACGTGACCAGATT
>ENA-ORRA01000934-ORRA01000934.1-human-gut-metagenome-genome-assembly--contig:-NODE-934-length-22754-cov-10.474735_pt1 | contig 22754 bp, 7 predicted proteins | sample MGYA00242169_ERZ509122 | MGnify/ENA primary metagenome ERZ509122 (study PRJEB26280, sample SAMEA2338650) | human gut metagenome | biome: human gut; feature: human-associated habitat; material: faeces...
CAGCCGCCGACAAAGCCGTCGTCCAGTTTCTCGACCGCGACGAAAAGACCGTCGTAAGCCTCTCGCCGGCACAGGAAAGTCTGCTTTACGAGAAAGGCCGTGATATGGGCATCATTCCCGAAGATGGAAGCCCGACCAAGAAACCGGCCTACACAGGCGAAAAAGTCCCGCAGTTCTCGTATGGCAAGCTCAAACCGGCACAGAAAGCACAGCTTTTACGCACAGTTTATCTGAAACTCACGGGCGAACAGGAGCCCTCGAAACCACCCGCCGATATAGGGCTGCTGTTCCGGCAGCCGAAACGCTATATTACCGGGCCATACTCCCCCGAAACACTGAATCTGCTTGAAACAGGACAGGCCGAACAGATGCGCGAAGCCGGTTTCTCCGACCAACAGATCATGGATTACTATCTGAATTATGAATAACTCACTTCCCGAACTCACCCCCGAACAGCTTCGGCAGCTCAACGCCATATCCGGCCTACAAAAGACCCGCAGACGTGGAGCCGACGCCTCGGTACCATCCGCTCTGACCGCCGAATCCGAATCGGGCGAAGCACCCGATATATCTGCATCGTATGCACTTCCAAAACCGGCTCCGAACATGTCCGAAGAGGATTACGAGCGGCAAATCAAAGAGGGCCTCACGGAACATATCGAAGCGATCTACGACCGTGCCCGCCAACGAGCCGACGCCCGACGACAGGAGACGTTGGCACGCATGGATAAGGGTACGGACAATGCGTCCTTGTGGCAACAGGCATGGGCTTCTTATGCAAAATCGCAAATGCTACGCAGCCCGTCGGCTCTCGGCGGTGAAGATACGCAGCTCATGCAGGCCGCAGAGCGGGCCTTGAAAATCCTCAATCAGAAAACAGAAAAGGACAAACAGGCCGGAGACGGCACATCGGGACTTACACGTGAAATTTTCGACTGGCAGACGTTGGCGGACTTTGCCTCGCTCGGAACCCGCGAGCTGGCCGAAAACATCGTAACGACACGGGCGCTGAAAAAAGCGGCCCGAAGCGAACGGCTGACCCCGACCGAAAAAGATATAGTCGAATTGTTCCGCACATCAGGGTTAATAAACGAGTATATCGCCCGGCGAGGCGGCCCCACCACCGGCGCGAAAGTCGGCAGCGGCGTCGCGGCATCGCTGCCCTACATGGCCGGCTTTGCCACAACGAGCGGTTTGGGCAGCGGAGCCGCAAAAACCGTCGGACGTGCCCTTATCAAAAAAGAAGCGAAAAACCTTGTAGGGCGGGGCCTGCGTAAATTGGGTGAATATACCGTCAGCGCAGCCGCTATGACGCCTTTACAGGCCGGAACCTACACCAACTACCACCAGCGGGCGCAACAACAATACACAGTGGCAGAAAACGGGACGGTTACAGAACATCCCGTGCCGAAGTACGAACTCATGTATAAGGCGGCCGCCGATTCGTTTACAGACGTGTTTACCGAGCATATCGGCGGAGAACTCGGCAAAGGCGTACAGAAAGTACTGAAATGGCCAGTCGAGCAGCTCGGCCGGCGTATGGGCGTAAAACTGTCGTTCGACAAGCTATTGCCGGGATATTCTCGGAGCAGGTATCTTACCGACTTCCGTAATCGAACTCTATGGAACGGCCCGGTCGATGAATGGTTGGAAGAGGTCGCCGGAGGCATCCTGTCGCCCCTTCTGACCGGAGAGCACGAACAATGGCGGGAGAATCTTTCGGGTGAAAACCTTTGGACGACGTTTCTCACCACGTCGCTCATGGGAGCGGGGTTCTCTGCGTTGGAACTGCCGAACGTCGCAGCATACGTCCACAAAACACACGTCCTGCAAACCGAGGAGAAAAAAGCGCTCGCCAAAATCGAAAATGAAGAACTGCGCAAACAGGTTTTCGAAGCGATGCACAAGCCGACGATGAGCCAGCAGGCGCAGGCGATGGCCGCGATCGACTGGCAGGCGGCCAATATCGGGAAAATGGACGCCGCACATGCCGCCGACTATGCCCGCTTCCGACTCCAACGACAGATTCTCGACGGCATGGAGACGGGCGATGCCGAGGGCGAAGCGCTCCATACCGCCGTACAAACCGCCGAGCGGTGGGCCTACAAAGGACTTGACGGCAAAACGGCGACCGAAGAAATCATAACGGCCCGACGTGCGGACGGGAAAACCTATGTCGTACTTTCGGGCGACACCGACGAAGCGGCTACGGACGGAACCTTATTCGTCCTCGACCCCGAAACCGGCCAGCCCGGACAGATCGACCGGACGGAACTCGAACATATCGAACGAACGCCGCTGGCGGAATTTTCAGCACGGCAGGCTCAAATCATCGAACAGCAGGCCGAAGCTGAGAATCGGGCCAAGCAGGAACAATACGACATGGAAACCGGCACCGAAGCGGGCATTGCCCCAGAGGAAGTCGCACGAATCGTTACCCCCGAAGCCGTACAATACGCCAACGGCGACGAAGTAATTACCGCAGACGGGGTACAAGGGCGCATCACAGGGAAGCAAGGCGGCAGTTACGTCGTACAGTTGGATACCGGACAATTCGTCCTTACACCGGCCCATGCGCTCACCCCGAAATCCGAGGCACCACCACCGACCGAAACGACCACCGCCATCGCACCTGCGCAGCACAATGAAGCCACGGATACCGACACGACGAACAATGAACCGATCGCCCGGCAACTCGCCGAGGCGATTCGGGCAGCCGCAGGAGAGCAGGATGCACAACGAATCATACAACGTATGCTCGACGGAGCGGCCGATGCCGGACAACGGCAAATGTATTCGGACGCCTTGCAGTTTTTACAGCAGCACGCCACGGCAACGGTTCCCGTTGAAGAGCACCCGACACCGGTCCCGGCCGTGCCGCCCCCGGCGGCACCCGCCCGCACAGAAATACCCCGAATCCGCAAAGAGCGAACGACACCCTACACCCAATCTGCGGCCGAGTTAGGTGATTTCGTATCTATCGAGGACGTGATCCTGCGCGACATCGCCAGCGGGTTGAGGTTCGCATGGAAAGACAGCGGCAATCGTCGGGGGTTGGCCCGAGAACTCGGATTTACGGGCAATGAAAACGAACGCCGCTCGCGGTTCAGCATCCTATCTTCGGACGGTATCACTCCCGAACAATACGCCGAGCGGCTTTATTTCCAATACGGCGGCGGGAATACGGAGCAGGCACATTGGGACATGGACGACAAGACGATCAAAGATGCCGTGCTGGAAGTACTCTCCCGAATACATTCGCCACGACAGGCTTACAACGCTGCCGTAAGGTTGCACAACGACACTCCGAATCCATACGACGATATGGACGAAGAGGATTACGCCCGGATGCAGGAGTATGAAGCCGAACAGGAGCGCGTCCGCACGGAATTATTATATGACGACGCCTTCGCACAATGGGCCGGACAGACGTCGCAGGATCAATGGGCAGAAATAGATAATTTATTCATTGAGGATGCGTCCGAATCTTCAAAAAACACTAACTTTGAAGCGACAGAGACAGCACCTCCCAATCCAGCAAATTATGACGACGAAACCGAAAACGGAAACGGGATTGACACCTCAGCGTTTGGAGCGACTGGCAACGATCGTAGCGAGACTGTCGATGGAGAACAACGTAACGCCCCAGCAGGTGATGATGCGTATCTCGGACAACAGGGCGGCGGGTCGGCCGCAGTTCGACATGGAGGCGGACTGGACGCAATATCCGGCCCCCTCACCGACGACGAACGACGAATAGCGGCCGAGACCGCCGCCGAGATCGAAGCCCGTCTCGACCAATACAGGGCCGAACTGCACACGCTTCGCACCCGCTATGCTGCCGAAAAACGCAATATCGGAACCGCTTACGAAGAGGATAACCAAACAACGTTGTTCGGGCCGTCTCACGAACCTTCCGACGGCGATCTGTTCGACGTGCCGCGCGATTTCTCCGACCGTAATCTCAACGACATTTTAGCTCCCCTGCAAGCGGAAATAGGCCGTTTGCAGGAACGTATCGCCCGTACCGAAGCCTCGAAAAGCAAAGTTATTGCCGAGGCGGTGGAGGCTTATCATGCGCAGGGGACTTTACCGCTCCGAGAAGAACGGCAAAAGGAAATCCCGCAAAACAGCACATCGGCCGAGGATACGTTTCCGCCTGCAATTACCCAAGAATACGACAGATACCTGCATCATGCCGTCGCGTCGTTTCCCGATAAGGTTTTCAGCGTGCTGAACAATGACCTTATCAAAGCCGGATTCATCCGCGACGTGCGGCGGCTGGCCAAGAAAGACGTTCGCGCCGCAATCAAGTTGGTTGCGGAAGCCAACGCTGCGGCTCAAAAATATGCGGGCAAACCGATCCTTACGCCTCGCCACAGCATCCATGCGGAGCTGGCAACCCTTGCCGAAAGTCAGCATCGAACGAAAACCGCGACATCCGACACATCGGCCGAAACCGGACTTTTCAGCCCTACGGAACAAACCCGCCACTCCAAGACCGGCGCTACTCTTTACTCTGTCAAATTGGCAGAACGGATCGAACGAAATGCATTTCAAAGTTTGAAAAAGAGGGCCAAAGAACACGACGGATATTACAGCTCCTTCACTCGCAGTTTTCTATTCGACACCCCGGAAGACGCCGAGGCATTTCGGGGGACAGCACCAACATCCGACGCCACCCGCCCGACATCGGAAGAACAGCCCGCCATCCAACATCCGCTATTTGATAAAGCGGCATTGGTTCCGGTAGATTCATACTCTCCGAAGGCATATAATATGTACCGTTTTTATTCGGCAAGGGCCCGTGAGGGACTGGGATATAAAAAACAAAGTATCGTTCAAAATGACGAAGCCCGCGAACGATTCATCGACCATATCCGTAAATTGGCTGAACAAAGTGCAGACGCCGCTATCCGGTTAGTGGTGGAAATCAATAAGGCAGCAGAACAAGAAGAAGGAAAACCCGTATTTCCGCTCCAACACAGCATCTATGCGGAATTAGAGGAGGTACACGCCCGACAGACAGCGGAAAAACAACAATCGGAAACAGCCGACGATTCCGCTTCATCGGCCGGCACAGCTCCCGAATACGGGGCGCAGAACAAATTGGTAACGACTGAGCAATACGAGGAACTGAAACGACGGATGCGCGAGAAACTCGGACAACTCAACGCCGGCTTCGACCCCGAAATACTCTCCATAGGTGCACAAATGGCCGCTTACCATGTTGAGGCCGGAGCGCGTCGATTCGCCGACTTCTCCCGCCGGATGATCGCCGATCTGGGCGACGTGATCCGCCCCTATCTGAAACCTATTTACACCGCCGCCCGCCAAATGCCCGGCATGGAGGAATATGCCGCGCAAATGGACAGCTACGAGCAGGTGGAGGCGTTCGACATGGCCGATCTCGACAAGGCCGAGAAAACATCCCAGCCGACAGGAACGGGAGCACAATACCGATTGGCAGGAATATACGACATGACGGGGGCTGTCGAGAAAGACACAAACGAGACTGGCAATCTACGCCCCGAAAAGAACTTCCGCAAGGATTTGGAGCGATTCAGCCGTGCTTTCGCCGATGAATTGGGCTGGGAGCACGAAACGGATCGCAAGGGTAAAACCATCTATGCCCAGACCAATATAGCACCGGCCGGCGGCGACGGCTCGTTTACACTTTGGGCACCCGAAACGGATTTGGGCATTTATGTCAGTGTACCCGTCGCACCACAAAGCTACGACAACCGATACGGGTATTCTAATAACTTGAAAATAAAAGATATTATGGGCTTCGGAGAGCCAATATTATGGCGACTGCGAAACAAAGAACAAACCTTTTTACCCAATGGACACAATCGTTATGCCCCGGCAGATATTACCGTCGGCGAGCTGGCCGAACTTGCAAAAAAAGAATTAAATGCTTATCTTGACAACATAACAGCGGCCAAGACGCTCGACCATATATTACAAGAGAATCAAAATACACGAAACGATGAACGACGGGAAAACAGTAGCGAGAAAGACTATCCCGCTTATGGAGACGGAAGCCGCAAAGACGGCGCTTTGGGAACTGGCATTTTATCAGCCGAGAAGCCTGTTGCAACAGTATCGGGAGAATCCGGCGGAATTGCTCGATTCGATAGACCAGACCGTAACACGGGCGATGCGGTGGCGGCAGGCAGCACTCGAACGGGACGAAGATCCGGTAGTAGTGGACGAGTATTACTATCAACTCCTCCGACCGTGTTACTGTCCGGAGGAGCCGGAACAAATACCCATCAGCGAAAAAATGATGCGGGAGATCATCGCCACGTTGAAAAAGGTGGAGAAAGCGAAGTCGCAAAAAACACCTCGTACAAAAACCATGTAATCGAACGAGGACACGACCTCGCTCCGAGAGGCGAGGTTGGCAAGATCAAAGCCAATCTCGCCGCAATCCGGCTCATTAAAGAAATCGAAGCCGAAGGCCGCGAAGCCACCCCGGAAGAAAAAGCTGTATTGGAGCAATTCTCCGGCTGGGGCGGTATTCCAGCAATCTTCAAAATAGCCCATCCCTACCACAACGAACTGCGCGAACTACTGACAGCCGATGAATACGAAGCGGCACGCGCATCCACAACCACCGCATTTTATACTCCACCCGAAGTCATATCGTCGATATGGGATATGGTGGAACGCCTCGGATTCGACGGTGGCCGCATCCTCGAACCATCGGCCGGCATCGGACATTTTTTCGGTCTGATGCCTCTTTCGATACGGTCGAAATCGGATTTGACAGGAATCGAACTCGACGATCTGTCCGGCCACATCCTTCGTGCGCTCTATCCCGAAGCGCATATCCACATCGAAGGTTTCGAGCAGCAGCGCATACCTAACAACAGCTATTCGCTGGTGATCAGCAATGTACCGTTCGGAACGTTCAAAGTACACGATACGTTCGACCGCGATTTATCCTCACGTTTCGAGATTCACGACTATTTCATCGCCAAAAGCATCCGGAAGCTCAAACCCGGCGGATTGGGCGTATTCATTACCTCGACAGCAACGCTCGATCGGAGTGCAAATTTGCGGAATTGGGTCGTAAACGACGGTAATGCAGACTTCATCGGGGCAGTCCGTCTGAATACCGGTACATTCAAAAATACGGCCGGCACCGAAACCTCGGCCGACATCATTATCGTCCGCAAACGCGACGAAGCCGGGCCGGCACCCTATGCCGTAAATATGCAATCGACCATTACGGAACGCGAGGCGCCCTACGAACGAATTATCAAACTGTCGAACGGGAAGGTAAAGACCGAAGCAGCAACGGCACACATGAACTATAACAAGTATTTTCACGACAATCCGCAGTTCATGGCCGGCCAGATGCGCTTCGGATTCGAAAGTGGCGTGGAAATACGCCCCACAGAACAGCGCTGCGTCCCCACAAGCGACATAGACCAGTCCCGCACGCTCGACAGTTTCATATCCGCACTCCCCGAAAATATCTACACATCGGCCCCGGCACCCGCAACGGAGCGAATACCGCAAGCGGTCGAGGCCCCCAACAGTACAAAAGAGGGAGGACTTACGATCATCGACGGAAAACCATATATCGTGCGGTTCGGACAAGCCGTACCCGCCGACTGGAACTCGTTGAAAATCCGCAACCGCAGTAAAGTCGAAGCGTTAGGCGATTACCTGCGGCTGAAAAGTGCGATCACAGAGCTGCTCGATGCCGAACGCAATGATCTGCCGAACATCGAGCAACTGCGAGCCGAGCTTAACGACGCCTACGCTACCTTCACCCGTCGTTACGGGACATTATCAAGAAACACGCGTATTTCATTCCTGCGCGACGACGTGGATTTTCCCTCCATCGCAGCCATCGAAAACGACAAGGAAATCGTAACTCCCGACGGAAAGAAACGACATGACATCCAAAGGTCGGACATCTTCTTTCGCCGGATGCTGGAACCGACACGCGAACTGAAAGCCGACACGCCGAAAGACGCGATCGCCGTATCGCTCTACCGCTACGGACGGCTCGATATGCCCTATATCGCAGAATTGCTCCACATACCACAAGAGGATACAGAAAAAGAACTGCTCGCACAGGAACTTATCTATGTCAATCCGGTAACGGGTCTTTATGAGGAGCGCAACGAATACCTCTCGGGAAATGTCCGCGAGAAACTCGAACAGGCCGAGCAAGCCAATGAAAACGGACAGTTCGACGCCAACATCCGTGCGCTCGTGAAAATTATTCCGATGGATATTCCGCTGCCGCTGATTAAAGTATCGCTCGGCAGCACATGGATACCCATCGCCCTATACGAACAGTTTTTCAAAGAGACGTTCAACGTAACGGCCCATATCGCCAAAACATCGGCCAACAAGTATATCGCCAAAATCTCGAACGAAGGGAATACGGTCGATACCAATATGGGGATTCCGCAAGCGCCGGGGAGCAAACTCGCACTCGACCGGATGAACAAGACGCAGACCTACATCAGTCGCAGCGAATACGACCCTTTGGCTCAGAAAGAAAAGCGTGTCAAAGACCCCGAAGCGATGACGCAGGCCGCCATGAAACAGACCGAGCTGGAAGAACGATTCGAACAATGGATTAAAGGACAAGATAAAACAACGACCGATAAGCTCGTCGAAATATATAACAGAACCTTCAACAGCACCGTCGAAAGACAAATCGACGTTTCATCGTTCGATTATTTTCCCAACGCCACACACACGAAGAAGCCGCGCGAGCATCAGAAAATCGGTGTCATGCGAGGTTTGCAAGGAGCAACGCTGCTGGCACACGAAGTCGGCACGGGAAAAACCCTGACCCTCATAACTACGGCAATGGAGATGCGGCGGCTCGGTATCGCCCAGAAGCCGTGCATCGTCGTACAACGCTCGACATTCAACCAATTCGCCTCCGAAATAAAATCCCTCTATCCGGCCGCCCGTGTCCTCGTTCCGTCCGAAAAAGACCTCACGGCATCGCAGCGGCAGGAATTATTCGCAAAGATCGCCTATAACGATTGGGATATTGTCGTACTCTATCACAGCTATCTGGATGCCATACCGGATGCCCCGGAGCGTGTCAATGAATATATCGACACGCTGATCGCAGAGAAGATGCAACAGCTCGAAGAAATCGAAGCCAATTCTCCGGACAATGCCAAACGGCAGGCTTATGCAATCAAGAAACAGATCGAAGGACTGGAAAACAAGAAAATAACGGATAAAACAGTCAAAGAGGAAGAAAAACTCAAAGCACAGGCCCGTACTCGTGCATTACGTCTGCTCGACCGCCGCACGGACGAGACGATGACCTTTGAACAGTTGGGAATCGACGCTTTGCTGGTAGATGAAGCACATGCCTACAAGAAGCTCGGTTTTACCACCAACCTGCAAAATATCAAAGGTATAGACCCTGCGGCGTCGCAACGGGCGCAGAGCATGAGGCTGAAAACATCTTATATTCTGGCAAATAAACAGAACAAAAACGTCGTATTCGCCACCGGAACACCCATATCCAATACAATGGCCGAGATGTGGACGTTCCTGCGCTATCTGCTGCCCAAACACGAACTTGAACAGTACGAGATCGCCGATTTCGATTCCTTTGCGAACAATTTCGGAAATATCGAGGAATCGGCCGAGTTTGCCACAAACGGCAAATTCCGCGTAGTCGAACGCTTCGCCAGTTACTCCAACGTGCCGGAACTGCTGGCGATCTGGAAGAAAGTCGCGCACACCGTACTCACGGAGGATGTACCGGATCTGCGCGAAGGTGTAGGAACGCCGCGCATTGAGGGAGGCAAACCGAAGGATATACTGCTCGACCAAACGCCTGCGCTGCGGGCAATCATGCGCAGCATACGGGAAATACTGACTCAATACGACGCTATGTCCGGTAAGGAAAAACGTCGTAACTCCCATATCCCGCTGGTCATGTTCGGACTGGCCAAACGTGCGGCAATCGACGTGCGGCTGGTTAATCCCGCTCTACCGGACGATCCCAACAGCAAAGTCAATCATGCCGTGCGCGAAGTCGTAGAAGATTTGAAAGCAACGGCCGATTACAACGGCACCGTTGCTGTTTTCTGCGACGCCTACCAAAGCCGCGACCACAGCTTCAATCTTTTCGTGGATATGAAGCGTAAATTCATCGACGCCGGCATACCGGCCCAGCAGGTCGCTATCATCCACGACTACATAACGGACGCGAAACGCGAGGCGCTCTACAAGCAAATAAACAACGGCGAAGTACGGATCGTACTCGGCACGACCGAGAAATTAGGTATCGGAGTAAATATGCAGGAGCGTCTGCACATGCTCGTCAATCTGGACGTACCCATACGTCCTATGGACTACCTGCAACGCATCGGCCGCATTGTGCGGCAGGGCAATCTGCACCTGCAAATGGACAAACCCGTGCGTATTCTGCGCCTCGGAGTAAAACAAACGCTTGATGTTACGGGCTACCAACGGCTGAAAATCAAGGAATCGTTCATTAAGCAGGCAATGAAGGGCGAGGTTACGGAACGCTCGCTCGAAGAACCCGAAACCGACAGCAGCGACAGCACGAATTTCGGGCAGATGATGGCCTCACTCTCCGGCAGCGCTGCGGCGCTCGCCCTGTCGCTCGAACAGAATAAACTACGCAAGCTGAGAAACGCACGCGACTACTACAATCAACATCAAATATACGTCGCACATGAACTCAAACGACTGCAAAACGTCCTTCAAACAACCCCGCAAATAATTGCTCAAATCCGTAAGAAAAAAGATTTCCTGCGAAGCCTGTTTCCGGACGATAAAGTGGTATCGGTGGAAGTGGGAAAACTCAAAGCCTCCGAGCCGGAAAAAATCGAAGACCTGTTCGTTCCGCTCTCGAAACGCATCGAAGCCGAAGCGGATGCCCTCCGCCAATCACCCGACCGTACACAATCGGACATGACACTCCGCATCGGAATCAACGGCAAAGAGTTCGACATTATAATTGTTTTACGACGGAATTACCTTTCCAATGAAAAGGAGCGCATCAACCGCACGATTTATTACCAATGCAACGAATGGCGCGACCTGCAAGGCGAAGCCGGAGCTAAGATGATTAACGTCATCAGCCAAGTCGAAAAAGTGCTCTCCGGTGAGGAGTACGACGCCGAAATACAGAAGCGGCAGCTCGGAATGGAAACGGCACAACAAGCCATCGAATATTTACAGACGCAGGTCGGCAATGGATTTCCCAAACAAGCAGAGTTGGAGGCGGCAGAAGAACGCATCGCCGAGCTGGAAGAGCAGATGAAAGTGGAACTGGCAGCGATCGAAGCACAGGAGGAAACCGACAAGTCCGGAACCGCAACCATAGACATCGACCCTGACGAATTGATTGACGACAATGCAGGAAACGGCCTCCGCTTCCGCGACGGTGGCAATCCGTTCGGTTCCGACGCCCCGGCAAGCGATGCGGAGTTGGCTCGCCGCGTTCGCCGGATCGCCCGCACGCTGAACACTCCGGTCGAGATTATCGACGACCTCGATGCAATTACCGATTCCGACCCGCTCGTGCAACGTCGTAAACGACACTCAAAAGGTTTTTACGACCCGCAAACGGGACAAACGTTCATTGTCCTGCCCAATATTACGACACTCGCCGATGCCGAAGCGACCGTATTGCATGAAATTGTCGGACACATGGGCTTACGCTCGCTGATGGGCGACCGTTTCGGCGACTTTCTCGATAAGGTTTACAATGGTCTCGATACCGAAGGGCGCAGCCGTGTGGCCGACATTGCCCGCGAGCAGGAGCACCAATCCTCCGGCGCCAAGCACCGCCAGGCAAATACCCGCCGTCTGGCAACGGAAGAATACCTCGCACATTTGGCGGAAGGCGACATCACGCCGAGCCGCTTTGCCCGGATCATCGGCCGTATCCGCTCGCTGCTACGCGACATATTGCGACTTCCGCTGCGTATCGGCGACCGCGACATCGCTTATTTGTTGTGGTTGTCGAAACACCGCCTGCAAAAAACACGCACGGCCGCCGAAGCCGTCGCCGCAACAGCGACCGAACGACGCATCCGTAAACAGCTTTTCGGTCGTTCTGAAAACGTGCGTTACCGTGCGATATTCGACGACGCTACACCTGAAAATATCGAACGGTATAGCATCGAACGCTACATCCGCGAGCATCATATCACCGGAGTTTTACTCGGCGAACATAATGCCGATGACTTCGCTATGCGTGTATATGGACTGCTTGATGACATGGGCCGAGCCATCATTGACCGCATGGGCAATGATCGTTTGAAGGCCATGCGCAAATACCTCGCATTATTCGACCTCCAAAAGCTCACCGATCAAGAAAGCTATCGCAGCATCATCGACGAACTGGTGAAAACCTTACCCCAAGAGACGAAAGAGCAAATCGTGCGCTCCATGCGCAAACACCTCGATTTCGTCCTCTCCGACAACTACCGCACTCCGTTGCGGCGACGCACGATGAAAAGCGAACGACCTCTACCGGAGAATTTCAAATATGCGAGCGAGTATGTCGAAGAATTGCTTAAAAAGAAACGGGCACAGCCCGAAATGGCTCCGCCGGCCGGAATCGAACCGACTGTGATTTACGACAAGCGGAATTGGAAAAGCCGTCAGCAACTCCGGTTCATAGATAGCACTTTACCCGTCGAAAGATTACAGGAAGAAGTCGTGCGGCGCGGAGGCAGCATCGACGACCTCACGGACATACACAAACATTTGAACCACTTGACAAGCATCGCCAAAGTCGCAATCGACAAATACACGAAAGAGTATTTAGACCCCATACTCGACCAAATCGCAGCCATAGCCCGTGAAACAGGCATGACGGAAACACACATCATCGACTACATCACGGCCGAATCGTCGCTCGAACGGCAGGCAACGGGGATTGCGGCCCTATCCCTCGACCCGCGCGATGCGTGGAACGAAACGCTGGCCCGAAGTATCGTCGCAGATTTCCGCCGCCGGGCCGGAGAGATTCCGACACAGCGATTATGGCAGCGAATCAATGCGGCTAACGACCGCGTGCTGGAAATCCTCGTCGAGGACGGAATGTTAGCCCCCGAACACCGCAAGTTGATAAAGGGGCACGGCTGGGACTACTATGTACCCTTACGGGATTATGATTACAACTACCGCGACCAGAAAGGCGAGCCGGTGGCTTTCGATGCGGCCGACGTGTACGACTTCATCGACGACAGTGCGGGGCCGCGCCCCTTACGGAAAGTGCTGCACGAAGCCGAAGGACGTATCGCAAAGCCCCGCAATCCGATCGCTCAAATGGTGAATATCGGTATCGGAGCGATCATCGCCGCCAAAACCAACAGGGCGAGGCAGTCGGCCTTACGGTTGGTGCAGAACAACAGCCGCAATTCGGAAGACTTGTTCCGCGTCGATAAGGTCTGGTTGGCAAAAGGCATCGGCAACAGATGGGTTACGACGACCATAGACCCCGCCGTCGAGGACATCGAACTATCGAAGGCGGCACGTAAGGAGATCGCCCGGCTGAAAAAGGAGATGAACGCGGCACTTCAAGCACACGATGATGAACTGGCCGACTACCTGTATAACCGTATCGAGGAGACCGAACGGTTCAACATTGTCCGCGAAGCCGAATCGGGCAGTCGTTTCGAGCACGAAGGACACTTGGGACATTCTTACGAACGACAGCGCAATGTGGAATGTTACGTGAACGGTATCCGTTATGTGATAACCTTCGCCGATCCCGCCGTGGCGAACGCGATCAACCAGTATAACCGGCTGGCGATTCCAAAATGGCTGGATGATACGGTCGGGAACGCGACACGCTGGCTGGCAAGAGCTTTTACCTCCCGAAATCCGGCGTTTGTCGCAGCGAATTTCCTGCGCGACGTGCAGCACGCCGCGCTGGTACACGCCATCGACAAAGGCGGGAATCTCGAAGGATTCGTGCGTAACATCCCTGCAAGTATGGCCGCAATCACCCGCGAACTGCGAGGCAAGGCCGAGCCGCTGACCATCGCCGAAACCGGGACGCTCGACGTACTCGACACCGCCGATCGGCAGGAACTAATCCGGCAATTCGGCCGCGAACGGGTCATGGACACGCTTTACGACTATTTCCGTGAAAACGGCGGGGAAACGGGGTTCGTACATAGTAAAGACATCGCCGAGGCCGAAAAGGAGATCAAACGTTACGTTGCATTCCGCACGGGGCGTATAGGTGAACTGCTGAAAGCAACGCAGCGCAGCGAACGCGCCGGGGTATGGCTCTCGTATGCTGCCCGCAAAAGCGGTATGCAAGCAATAGGCGTCGCGCTGGAAAATGCCTCCCGCATTGCCGAAAACACATCCCGTTTGGCGACCTTCACCACATCGCTTGAACAAGGAAAATCGCTCCTTACGGCTATCGACGATGCAAAAAACGTTACGGTGAATTTCAACCGTCGCGGTACGGCAACCCGGCCGCTCGGCATGTTCTACGTCTTTTTCAATGCTTCGGTACAGGGAGCGGCACAGGTCGCACGAATCGCCATGCGTAACCGGAAAAGATTTGCACAGGCTGTTGCCACGCTGACGGCGGCTGGATTTCTCGACAGTCTGCTGCTTGATTTCTTCCTCGCCGGAAGCGGAGGCGACGGCCGCGATCTGGCCGTTACGGAATACGAAAGACATAACCACCTCATCATCCCCGGCATGGGAAAGCGCGGTTACTTGAAGATTCCGCTTCCACAGGGATTCCGGGCTTTCTTCGGCATAGGAACTGCCTTGCATGACCTTTACCGAGGAAAACTCGGCTCCGAAGATGCCGCACGCATGATGCTTACGATGCTCTATGAGGACTTCTCGCCCGTAGCTTCGCCCTCATCCAAAGGAGATGCGACACGTGTACTGATTCCTACGGCTTTGACGCCGTGGTACGACATCTGGTATGCCGGAGAGGATGCGTTCGGTTATCCTGTCGGACGCCGCAGCTACTCGACGACGGCAAACTATCCGCTCTCGGAAATGGGACTGAGAAACGTAAACAAAGCGATTTATTACCTCTGTCGAGGGATCAACAGGTTAGGCGGCGGCGATGAGAACACACCGGCCGGACTACGCAAGAACGGAGAAATCGACCCGCTGCTGCGGGGTATCTTCGAGTACAACCCCTCGCACGTCGAACACGTATTGACCTATTACGGCGGCGGAATGGGTAAGTTCATCAAAGACATGGTGCACACCTCGCAGGCGCTATTCACCGGAGAAGAAATCAGCAGCCGCGATCTGCCCGTAATAAATCGCTTCTATGGAACGGCACGCCCCGAAAATCCAGCCGAACGGTATTACACCCTCCGCGACCGTCTGACGAATATCGAAGCCAAATATAAACGCATGGGGCCGGCACTCGACCGCACCGATCCTGCCGTACAACGGAATCTGCAACGTATCGCAATTTTCAAGGCACACCAAACGGCGGTGAACAAGCTGCGGGCGATACTTGCCGATACGCGTCCCAATACCGCAGCTTATGACCGATTACAAGAAGAATTGAACGAAACGATGATGAACGCATTAAACGAGGACGACCATGTTACGGAATATTGATACCCGGCGGTTGAAACTGTTGGCCCAAACGGATAAAAGCGTCGCTCGAACACGCCGCGAATGGGAGCAAGGCACGATGCGCTACGCCGACGACAATCTAACGCTCCTGTGGCGTTGTGCGCGGGATTGGGACGCAATGGACTACCTGCGCAAAGAGCACTCCCGGAATCTGCGATACAAGAACGGCGACCAATGGAGCGACACGGTACCCGACCCCGACCATCCGCACCGGACGATCCGCGAAGATGCGCTGATCTCCCGCAGCGGGAAAGTGCCGCTCAAACACAACTATATCCAGCAATATATCCGTAATATTCACGGACAACTCCTTTCGTCGCCCACGCAAACGGTCGTATATGCCCGCAGTCGCGACGACCAGCCGCTCGGAGAAATGCTGACCAACGCCCTGCAAGCGTGCCACCAGCTCAACAGAATCCGAAAAATAGACATCAACGTTGTTGAGGAACTCTGTCTGACGGGGATAGCCTGCGCGAAGGTACGCTACGGCTATTGGAGTACCAAGAACCGCACGGACGGAAAAATCGACCTCGTGAACATCAACCGGCTATTTTTCAATGCCGACATCGAAGATCCGCGACTGACAGACATCCGCCGCATCGGAGAGCTGCACGACTACACGTTCGACGATTTGGTGCGCAACTTCGCCACATGCCGTGAAGACGTGCAGGCATTACGCGAAATTTATGGCATCTGCCACGACCATACAAAGCTGGAAAACCTCTATGAAAATCACGCCTCACGGCTTCAAAATCTGAATTTCCTATACACGAACGACCTCGGCAAATACCGCGTTATCGAGGTGTGGGAACGCCTCGGCCGCTGGGTACTATACATACATGACTACGCCGACGGAACGGAGGAGATATACACCGAACTCACGATGCAAGAAGTCGAAGCGATCAACGCCTCGCGCATCGAGCAAGGTATGGCCGCAGGGATCGCCCCAGACACAGTGAAACTCATCTACGCCCGTGAACAGTACGAATATTATTGGCGGGTGAAATACCTTACGCCGAACGGCTACTGCATCAAAGAGACCGAAAGTCCCTATGCACACGAAGAACACCCCTACGTGCTTGCGGCCATGCCCGTAATCGACGGACGGTTCAAAGCCGTATTATCGGACGTAATAGACATTCAGCGCTATATCAACCGGCTATTGACCCTTTTGGATTTCATCATCGGAGCCTCGGCAAAAGGGCTGTTGATGGTTCCGCAGGAGTGCATACCCGACGATATGGACATTCAGGATTTCGCACGCGAATACGTCAAAACGAACGGCGTCATTCTTATCAAAAAAGGGGCCTACGACAAACTCCCGAAGCAAATATCCATGAACGGCACCAATATCGGAGCATGGGAAATGTTCGCGCAGGAAATGAACATCATGCAGCAAATCAGCGGACTGAACGGAGCGGTACAGGGGCAAGTTCCGCGAGCCAATACGCCGTCGAGTCTCTACGCCCAGCAAGCACAAAACTCGATGATGAATTTCGTCGTGCTGTTCGAGAATTACAATATGTTCTGCGAGGAACGCGACGAAAAACTGCTTAAAGTCCTCATGCAATACTACACGACCCGTCGATACATCGGCACCAATGGTAAAACCGCCGGAGAGATGGCGAAATTCTACGAGCCGGAAATGGCGCAGAAAATCGAAGATTTTAACCTCACGGCCGCAAAATCGAACGATACGCCCGTATTCCGGCAAATGACCGACGACCTATTGATGAAACTGCTCGAAAGCGGCCGCATACCGCTCGAAATATTCCTCAATAACTGCTCGCTGCCGGGGGCCGACAAACTACTCGCCGAGGTCAAGTCTTTCAACGAACAGGCCGCAGCCGGTCAAATCGACCCCGAAGCCCTTACGCAGTTGCAACAGGCGGCACAACAGAACGCCGACCCGAACGCTATGGCCATGATGCAACGGTATATGGATGCCAATTAACATATCTGCCAAAAATAAATTCACTTTTTTAGCGAATTTTTGAAAATAAGCACTATCTTTGCAATGTAAAAATCAGCAATAATGATTGTAAAATTCCAAAAAGAGTATCTATCGGAATTATACTACGAAGGAAAGTGTAAAGATAGAAAACACCGTTACCAACCGACAATAGTTAAACGCTACAAGCAACGTATAGATATTCTTAACGATGCAAGTTGTATCGAAGCTCTTTATCAGTTACATTCATTGGGGTACGAGGTACTGACTGGAAATAAAGAAGGTATTTCCTCAATCAGAGTGAATGACCAGTATCGGATTGAATTTTTGGTTTCGCACGAAGCCGACGGGAAAGAGCAAATAACGATTTGCAATATTATTGAGTTGTCGAACCACTATAAATAATTGCTATGGGAAATTTAGGTTATCCATACACTCCTACGCATCCGGGAGAAATACTGAAGGAGGAGATCGAATACAGAGGCATCTCGCAGAAAAAATTGGCCGAACAGATAGGTATTTCCTATACGATGCTCAATGAAATTCTGAACGCGAAACGCCCTGTAACCGAAACTATGGCCTTGTATTTCGAGGCTGCATTGGGAATCGAAGCCGAAATGCTTACCAATATGCAGACTCGATACAATATGCAAACAGCTCGCAAAGACAGTAAACTGACGGCTCGATTGCAACAGATTCGGAAGTTGGCCGCAATACTATGAAAAATTATGAGCATAGAGTGCATTGCAGCTAAAAGATTATCGGACAAACCAAGTAAAAGAATCCCGATAAATACTTATCGGGATTCTTTATTCATAAACGTCAATTTGCTATTTTACTTTACAGTCCTAAATAGACAATCTCGTCCTTTGGAAAAATCTTCTAAATAAGAATAAGCTATTTGAATATACTTCTCTTTGAACAAATGTTTTTTTCGAGGAGACCAATTTTGAATCTGTGTAATGGTTTGCGCCAAGTCAATATAAGTATTTTCTTTCCGAACATACGCAACAGACGCGAGAATTTCCAGAGACAAAGCCGATTGAAATCCAGAGATCAATTTTATCAATAATTTCAAACGATCAACCTGTTCCGACTTCAACTTTGTTTTCACATATTCGCTAACTTCCTTCATCGTGCTATATTGCAACTCCAAAGAATCGAAAGCTCCGATCTTCATCTGTTCGAGACCTTTGATATATTTCCCGTTAATGTCGTGCAGAATATATCCGACCTGAGTGCAATAGGGGCCATAATGTCCTGCAACGAATTTCAGTTTGCCAAATGAAGGTTCACCCAGCAATTGCATAAAATATGCTAATTTATTTGCGACGAATAAACTGCTGTTTTCTCCTAACGATTCATAATAAAACAGAGCGTACAGCAACATGGCTCTCGCCGGAGTTAATTTTGCCTCCCGACAATTCGTTTCCTGCTTCAACAATTCGCTGACGGCTTCGTTCGGCTGATAGATATGAATATCCACATTTAATTCCCCGAGATACTTTTCCATCAACTCTTTCACCTTGCTCCAATCCAATCCACCGTTGCCGCATCCAAGAGGAGGAATAGCGATACTTTTTATCCTATATTGATCAAGAACCCGCACCAAATCTTTCAGTCCTTCTTCAATATATTCATATTTGGAACGATGCTTCCAGTCCTTTTTCGTCGGGAAATTAATTATCCATTTAGAATCGGTCGAAAGGTTACTGTCTCGTGTTACCAACAATTTGCCTGGGAAAATGCTGCCCTCTTTACACGCTTGTTGATATACTTGAAAATTATAAGGATACCTATCCTTGAATTGCAAGGCGATTCCTTTACCCATAACACCAACGGTATTAACGGTATTGATCAAAGCTTCGTCGGAAGCAGCCAACAAATTACCTGTCACATAATGTATCATGGATAAAAATAGTTATTTTTGCTATCAACGTATATCGGTATCTCAATGGATAAACGAGATAAAATTGTTTTTACATATGCTTCACGGTCTGCCGTTTTGACAATAATTCCGGCGACACACGAAACCGGCACACAGTCTTTCACCAAAAATTCGGCCTGTTTTCTCCGCATCCGATCCATATTGGCTTCATCATTCCCCCAAAATTGCGTGCAGACGACTTCCCAATCCACATGGGTCAAATCCTTGATGTCATTATAAAATTCAGTAAGTTTATTCTTTGCATGTCCATCGGTAAAGCACCATGCAGGACATTGCGCAACAATATCCTTAATACGACAAACGATATAAATCAATTCGTCCTGCGGTCTTTTTCGGATACCCCGATACCCTGTTTTAATATTCAATAACATCGGAGAATGGCCTCCGAAATAAAACGGAATATAATCCCCTAAATCCCCGCCCGGAGGATCAATTCGAACATGAAAATTTTGTCGCTGTTCGATTAACTGAATATCCCCGATATTGATATATTCAGGATCTTTCATACGACTATTCTTAGTGTACAATCCATGTTTTAGAATGAATTCCAAATTGGAATAGTGGATCATTCTAAAAATGAATTTTGAAGTATAGTCTATTTGAATATCCATATCTTTATATCACAAATGTAAGAAAATTTTAACTTACAAAAAATTTCTATTGAGAAGAATCGCGTAATTTATCTATTGGTATTCAAATAGCGATAATATGAATTATTTTAAGGCCCACCTGTTTGATCCCATCGTCCTGCATAAGAAAATCCCGGCGGATACCGCTGGGATTTAATAAGAAACCCGAAAAGAGCCGGCCTGCATCGATGCGCCTCCGCAAAGCCGGTCTGTCCGGATTTCCCGTCATTTCATATCTTCAAAATCGGAGCATCTCCCCGAAACGTCCGTTTTTCCACAATCGTAAACCCATGCAGAAAGGTGATATTGCTGCGGTGCAGCGTGATCCGAAGGATAAAACCCTGCGGCTGCAAGCCGCAGGGAATAAATCCAATCAATCCAATGAATCGGATGGTCGCTTCGCGCCTATTCTTGGACGGGACGCACCACGAAGCCGTCGGAGCGGTAGTTGATGCTCAGCGGGTAGATGTACGACGAGCGGAAGTTCAGGCTACGGACGTAGCTCGTCGAGTACGGCACGGCCGACCAGAAGTAGCCGAGGCTGCCGACGTTGTTCACCGTGCCCGCCGAGTAGCTGCGATAGCCCGAAGCCGGAAAGAAGATCGTACCGCCCGCAGTGTCGTAGCTCCCCTCGCCCGTCATCTTGTTACAATAAAACTCCCAACCGAAATTATCGGTAAAATCGGTGGTGGAGGTATAGGGCGAATTGAATCGGGAGCCGAAGTAAGAAGACCCGAAAACATTGCTGCCGTTATACGTAAAGCCCGTAAAGGCGTTCGACGAAGGCAGATGGTAGCCGACGGGCGAAGGATCGTAAATCGTCTTAACCACCGCATTGTCGTTAGCCGTCGTCACCGTATTGTCGCCGCTCCAAAGATTGGAATAGGACGTGGCGCACCAATCGTAGATCGATGAACTGCCGTAATTGTAGAATATATGCGGATGCTGGATGGAAACGCCGATGGCGACCTTGCCGGTTCCCGATTTGTCGAACGCATAGCCGTCGGAATAGCAGCCCTTATCGACTGTGGAGCCGGAAGCGTTGCGAATACCGGCCAACATCGGGTCCTTGCGTCCGAACTGGAAATAAGGCTGGTTACCGAAATTTACGACCGAATGCGATGCCTGGGTGAGCGTTATGACCTGCATGGCACCGGTCTCCGCCTGCGTGAAGCGAACCTTCACGCTGCGGGCGTCGTAGGTGGTGGTTTCCGCATCGCACCAGCCGATATTGACCGGCATCATTTTATACGCTATACCCTGGTAGTTGGTCACGGTCCTGACATCGCTGCCCAGCTCGTAGTCCGTCACCCAGATATGCCAGCTCCACATGATACGGCTGTCCGTGTCACGCACGGCCACGATAGCGTTGCCCTGCTTGATCGTCGCTTGCGGCACGTCGAAGGTCAGGCTGTGCTTGTCGGACGAAAGCCGGACATTCGTCACCAGATTTTCCTCGTCCTGCCAAACGAGTACGGCATCCAGGGGCGTACACCCCGCATTGTTATAGATATAGGGATCGGTGATAGCCGCATCGAGATGGTTTACGAAGGTCTTCAATACGTATGTTCCGCTGGACTGCGAAGTGTAGGCCGAAGCGTTCGTACCGCCGTCCTTGATAGCGTTACCATAGACCAACGGCAGGGAGTACTGTCCCGGGGCGTTGATGACGTAACAGTTGGCGGTCCGCATCGCGGTCGTGCCACCGGAGGTCGAAAGATCGTACGTGCCGCTGACAGAAGCTGCCATTTTCAAAGTTTCGTTATGCGAATTGGAAGTGACACCCGTTTGAGCCGCAATCGTAGCCGAGAACGACGTGGCCGACGTACCGCCGTTGCCGCTCGCGGTAAAAGCTGTGAGCCATTCCGGACGGGCGATCACGTTGTAGCCCCCGCTGCCGTCATCCTCGACAAATTCGGCGGTCCAGGCCACCGGAACGGTTCGCGTAGCATCGCCCGGACGGGAAACGGCGGCATAGCTGGTCACCGAATAATTTTCGCTGCCTCCGGCATAGGTAAAATCGGCCGGAGCCATCACGGTAAAAGTCGGAGTGATTACGATGCTCGACGTCGAAATCCGGTAAGTGACGGTTCTGCCCATCGGCCATTGGCTGCCTGCGATAGAGGCGGTTAAAGTTCGTTGTGTCGAAGTCAGGTCGTCCGTATAGACGACCTCGATCGAAGCGCCCGACGGAAGCGTCTGCGGCAACATCATGAAGGTCGCTGCGACAGGAGTGATCTCCTGGTCCGCAGACCCGTCCACAGTAGCCGCAAGTGTCTGCGAAAAGTCTGTCGTAGCGCCGTAACCATTCCACGAATCGGAACCCATCGTATGCGAACCGGAACCGTAAACGCCCTTGAGCGTGATTTTCGTAATGCGCCCGGACATCATATCGTCGCCCGTAGTGAAGCGTACGGCAGTGAGCGCGTGAGCGAAACTCAACGGAGCCGCCGCAGCGGTATTGCCGGCCATCCCGGAGGTAGCAGCGACCAGCAAATCCTGCTGGTCGGCGACGGCTGTCGGGACCGTATAGGTGATCGACTGTTATCTTCGGTGTCGGATGCGGATTGCTGACATTTCTGCCAGACAAATATGTTTT